>Ga0209062_1000265_pt1 | contig 192394 bp, 161 predicted proteins | sample Coa_R2_2_FD_187158 | JGI IMG/M metagenome (GOLD analysis project Ga0209062, IMG submission 187158) | Surface soil microbial communities from Centralia Pennsylvania, which are recovering from an underground coalmine fire - Coalmine... | ecosystem: Environmental > Terrestrial > Soil >... | reverse complement strand
CGGTTGTCATGCCAATGGCATTGCCGGGTAGCTATGTACGGAAGCGATAACCGCTGAAAGCATCTAAGCGGGAAGCGCGCACCAAGATGAGATCTCCCGGGGCACAAGCCCCCTGAAGGACCCTCGAAGACCACGAGGTTGATAGGCGCGGTGTGCAAGCACAGCAATGTGTTCAGCTTACGCGTACTAATGATCCGTGCGGCTTGACCATATAACCCCAAGACGTTTTCGTGTGCTTCCCTGCACGAGAGAGTGACCATACGTGGCCGCACCTCTCAAGGAAAGCACTTCCTCGACACACGTTGAGGCTGGATTGAGTCGAACGCTCGTCACATCCCAAGACCTTATGCCGATGTCGCGCGATGCGCGCATCGCCCCCTTTCCTTGGCGGCAATAGCGGTGTGGTCCCACCCGATCCCATCTCGAACTCGGAAGTGAAACGCGCCAGCGCCGATGGTAGTGTGGCTCAAGCCATGCAAGAGTAGGTCACCGCCAAGGGCTTAAACGAAGAAGACCCCGCCCCAATGGGCGGGGTCTTTTCGTTTGTGTTCTCTGGGAGGGTCTATTCGCGCATAGCTATCGCCATGCAAGAGTAAGGCGAGTCGGCGCGCTTGGCAGATGCCTTGAATGCATCTGCTGCGTCGACGGGCGCCCAGTCATGGAGGGCTGGGGGGCGCCTGCTCCATGGACGGCTGCTTGCAGAAGCTTCAAGCGAATTCACGCCCGCCCCTCTCGGTGGACATCACGTCCGCTGATCGCGAGCGATGGCCCGAAACGAATTGCGCTTTTGCTCACACCTTCCGCAATTCGCGCAACTACCCGCCCGCCTTCACCTCATCCGCCACCTCGTACAATCTCACTAGCGGCTCCATGTCAAGCAGGAACTTGTCATCTTCCGCGAAGTAAACCGCGCGCTCGGGTTGATCACCCGCGAAGACGCGCAACGCGTCTAGCGATTCCCACAGCGACAGCAACTGGAACTCGCAATGGTCGCCCTGCACGCGCCGCAATACCCACGCGCCGCGCTGGCCCGGCTGCTGCGCCAGCGCCTGCAACGCGGTCTGCTGCAGGTGTTCGAGATAGGCGTCGGCTTGATCCTTCGGCGTGATGCCGCGCCAGATGCGCATGATCATGGATGCAATTCCCTCCGTTGCGCCGTCGGCATTTTCCACTTGCTGCGCTCGCGTTCGACGCGTTTGTGTTCGCCTTCGGCGAGGACCTTGACGCGATTGAACGAATTCAGCCACAGCAGATTGTGTTCGGCTTCCTCTTCCGCGGCGGCATCCGGCACGCGGTTGAATGGAATGCGCATCGGTGCTGCGTCGTGCGCCATCGCTTCCTGCATGGCGCCGAAATAAATCTTGTTGTGGCCGAAGCGCGCGTTGATGCGGTCGATCGTGCCGTTCAGCGCATCCGCCGCGCGGTCGTCCTCGAACAGTCGCCGCGACGCGTGATCGCGCGGCACCAGTCCATGCAGGGTGACGCTGACGGAAAGCGGCCGCGTTCTGGCCGGCAGCGCATGCTCGTCGAGCGCGCGATTGAGCATGCGCAGAAACGCGCGGCTGTCATCGGTGGGATCGAACGTCAGATCGCGCTCCCAGCGCGGCTCCACGCCCATCAGACGGATGCGGACCGCCAGCGCGCCGGCCAGGAATTGCTCGCGGCGCAACCGCATCGCCGCCTTGGCCAGCAATTTGTTGAGCACGGAACGCGCGCCGGTAGCCGTGCGCAATTCGGGCGACAGCACGTGCGAATGTCCCACCGAGCCGCGCTCGGTCTTGCGCGGCGGCAGCCACGCGCCGCGCAGCAGCGCCCACATGCGTTCGCCTTCGATGCCGTTCCAGGCGCAGCGCAATGTCTGTTTAGGCGCAGCGGTCAGCTCGCGCATGGTATGGATGTCGAGTGCATGCAGGCGCGCTTCCATCGACGGGCCGATGCCGCACAGATCGCGCAATTGCAGCGCGTGCAGGGTATGCGGCAAATCGGCCTGCTCGATGATCGTCAAGCCATCGGGCTTTTGCATGTCCGACGCGGTCTTGGCCAGCAATTCGTTGGGCGCGATGCCGATCGAGCAGCGCAACGTATCGCCGCCGGTCAGCGCGCGGATTTCCTGCTTGATGCGCAGCGCCAGCGCTTCGGCGTTGGCGCGCCGGCGCTGGGTACCCATCAGTTCGCAAGCCACTTCGTCGATCGAGCGCACGCCGCGCGTGACATCATTGTCGCCCAGCACCGGAATCACGCGGTCGATCGCACGCAACAGCCGGTGGTGCCATTCGACATATTTCGCCGGGCGTGCCAGCACGAATTCGATCTGCTGACACAGCTTGCGCGCGTCCCGCACCAGAGTGCCGGTTTGCACGCCGTAGCGTTTGGCTTCCACGCTGGCCGCGATACAGCAGGTGGTTTCGGCGTGCACCGGCACCACACCGATCGGCCGTTTGCGCAGGCGCGGATTTTCCTGCTGCTCCACCGAAGCGAAGTAACTGTTGAAATCGACGAACAGGCTGCGCAGGGTCATGGCGCCGAAATGATTTGCTCACAGCGTGTGTAGCCTAACCCGGTCGCATGTTCGGAGACGGTTAAGCGGTCGATTAACGGATCGCATTCCGTAGCGCCTGTTCAAGTGGTGTAGGATCTGCCAGCGATAGCAGATACATCACGCCTACGTCGTCTTCCAGTACGCATACGCGCTGGCGTTCGGTGAGCAGGCACAGCGCCTTGCGCCCGTTGCGCAGGCGATACCAGCCACCGCTGAATCCAGGCAGGCCGATGCCCATCGTGCGCAGCAGTGGGCGCAAATCCGGATGCAGTTCGAGATCCACTTCGCGCAAACCGCGCGGCGCCAGTTGCCGCAATGCGACCAGCCGACTGCTGACGCCGCTGTCGATACCGATCGCCTGCGCATTCAAGGCGACGCCCGCGCGGCGGATGCGCGATGCGAGAAACAGATAAAGCAGTTGCAGCAGAACCAATGGGCCAAGCAAGGCACTGCCGGCCAGCCACAGCGGCACGCCGTGCGTCAGCGCCAGCGAGAACATGATCAGCAGCAGCACGCCGCTGGGCACGAACATCCAGAACATCAGCCAGCGTAGCGGCCGCTCGCGATCGCCGGACAGCGGTAGGACTTGCGCGGAAAGGGATTCGCTCATCTGCGGATGCTCGCATTGCCCTGTGCTAGTTTATCGACATGACCACTCTGCGCCGCACCCGCATCGTCGCCACCCTCGGCCCGGCCACCGACGCCGACAACATGCTGGAACGCATCCTGCGCGAAGGCGTGGACGTGGTGCGATTGAATCTCTCGCACGGCACGGCTGCGGATCACGAGAAGCGCGCCGAAGCCGTGCGCGTGGTGGCGCAGAAGATCGGCTGCGAAGTCGGTGTGCTGGCCGATTTGCAAGGACCGAAGATCCGCGTCGAGCGCTTCGCCAACGGCGCAGTGATATTGCAACCGGGCCAGCCGTTCACGCTGGATTGCCGCAAGAATGCGCCGCCCGGCGACGATTCGCGCGTGGGCGTCAGCTATCTCGGCCTCATCAACGACGTGCAGAGCGGCGACGTGCTGTTGCTGGACGATGGCCTGATCGCGCTGCAGGTGAAGGAGGTCGCGCGCGAACAAGTCCATTGCATCGTGCTGATCGGCGGCCGGTTGTCGGATCGCAAGGGGCTGAACCGGCAGGGCGGCGGCTTGTCGCTGGGCGCGCTGTCCGACAAGGATCGTGCAGACATCAAACTGGCCGCGCAACTGCGCGCGGATTTTCTTGCCGTTTCGTTCGTGCGTTCGGCGGCCGACATCGAAGAGGCGCGCGCGCTGCTGCGCGAAGCCGGTGGCGCGGCCGCAATCGTCGCCAAGATCGAGCGCGCCGAGGCGATCGATGCGTTGGAAGAAATCGTCGATGCGGCCGATGCGGTGATGGTTGCGCGCGGCGATCTGGGCGTGGAGATTGGCGACGCCGAATTGCCGGGGCTACAGAAGAAGATCATCCGCGAAGCGCTGATTCGCAACCGCGCAGTGATCACCGCCACGCAGATGCTGCAATCGATGGTGGAAGCGCCGATCCCGACGCGCGCAGAAGTGCTGGACGTGGCGAATGCGGTGATCGACGGCACCGATGCGGTGATGCTGTCGCAGGAAACCGCGGCCGGCAAGCATCCGGACAAAGCCGTCGCCGCGATGCGCCGCGTCTGCCTCGGCGCGGAGCGTCAATTCGAACCGACCGAGGACATGTCGCCCGCCGCGCACCGCATCGACCGCAGCGATCAGGCGATCGCGATGTCGGCGATGTTCCTGGCTGCGCGCGTGGGCGTGCGCGCGATCATCGCGCTGACCGAATCGGGCAGCACCGCGCAATGGCTGTCGCGCTTCCGCTCGAAGGTGCCCATCTACGCGCTCTCGCGCAGCGCCGCCGCGCGCCGCCGCATGCTGCTGCTGCGCGATGTCACGCCGGTCGCATTCGATCCCAGCGACGGCGATCCCGCGCACGTCGCGCGCGCCGCCGTGCAACTGCTGTTCTCGCAAAATGTGCTGAGCGTGGGCGACCTGGTGCTGCTGACGCATGGCGACCACACCGGCCGCGGCGGCGGTACCAATACCTTGAAACTGCTGCACGTCGGAGAAGACGGTATTGCGGAGAGTTTGCGAGATTTGTGATGAAGCCGGGAATCGGGAATCGGGAATGGAGGATCACAACAGCGGCTATTGCAGCGCTTTCGACCTTCGGAATTGGCCATGCAAATGCCGCGAAGAGTCTCCGCGCGGTTCCACCCGATCAGATCGATCACTACTGGATCAGGACCAACACCGAGCTCGACGTCGACGTGCCGAACTTCGGCAAGAATCTGGACAAGCCGACGTGCTCGGCGGTGACCTACATCATCGGTTCGGACGGTGTAACACGCGACATCACGGTTCAACGCACGGTGCCTGCGGGCGATCTGGCGCTGGTCGCCAAGAGCGCGGTCGCAGACCTGCATTACGCGCCGGCGTCCGGCAATGACGCGCGCGAGCCGGTGTTCACCTACATCGTGATGCCGTTCAACCTGCCGGCCGATCCGGCGGCGCGCGCGAAGATCACCGCGGCGTGTCTGCTCAAGGATTTTCCGAAGGGGTATCAATAATCGTCATCCCGGCCAGGGATTGGCCGGGATCCAGATCCATGGACGGAAGTGCCGCTGGAGCCCAGTTCGCGCCGGCGCGACGCAGCCGGAGCGCGAGCCGCACCACCGTAACGTCTGATCTATAATTCCCCGTTCGTCCCACCACAGCGGACCCGCCATGAGCATCGAGCAACTGGAAACCGTCGCGCAGGCGATGGTCGCGCCCGGGAAGGGCATCATCGCGATCGACGAATCCACCGGCACGATCAAGAAGCGTTTCGATTCGGTCGGCATCCCGAATACCGAAGAGAACCGCCGCGCCTACCGCGAGATGCTGCTGACCTCGCCGGGCTTGGGCGAGCACATTTCCGGCGCGATCCTCTATGACGAAACCATCCGCCAGTCCACGCGCGATGGCGTGCCGTTCACCAAGGTGATGCGCGAAGCCGGGATCATTCCGGGCATCAAGGTCGATCTGGGTGCAAAACCGCTGGCCGGTTTTCCGGGAGAGTTGGTCACCGAGGGTCTGGATGGCCTGCGCGAAAGGCTGGCCGAATACGTCAAGCTCGGCGCCGAATTCGCCAAATGGCGCGCGGTGATCACCATCGGCGAGGACATGCCCAGTTCCACCTGCATCGATTCCAACGCGCACGCGCTCGCGCGTTACGCGGCGCTGTGCCAGGAAGCCGGCATCGTGCCGATGGTGGAACCCGAAGTGCTGATGGACGGCGACCACGACATCGAAACCTGCTACGACGTCACCGAAGCCACGCTGCGTGCGCTGTTCGCCTCGCTGTATGAACACAACGTGATGCTGGAAGGCACGATCCTGAAAGCCAGCATGGTGCTGTCCGGCAAGGAGTGCACCGAGCAAGCCGGCGTTGAGGAAGTGGCCGAAGAAACCATCCGCTGCCTGAAATCCACCGTGCCGGCGGTACTGCCGGGCATCGTGTTCCTGTCCGGTGGACAGAGCGACGAAGACGCGACCGCGCACCTGAACGCGATGAACCAGATGGGCCCGCATCCGTGGCCGCTGTCGTTCTCCTACGGTCGCGCGATGCAGTCCGCCGCGCTGGCGCTGTGGGCCAAGGACATGGCCGCCAACTTCACCGCGGCGCAGAAGATCGTGGTCGAACGCGCGCGCGATAACGGTCTGGCCGCGCTGGGGCAGTGGAAGAAAGCCGCCTGAGGAATGTTGTATTGCGGATAACGATGTCACTTCGGACGTGGTTACCCGCGGCAGCGACACCAGCAGCACGGACACCTACTTCGCGCCGGATGTCGGCGGCACGCTGATGGCGGAAGATCTGAACGGCGATTGGTACGACTATGTCTGGCTCAATGGCCGGGTGGTCGAGGTGATCTCCAATGGCGGCGTGTATTCGCTGCACGACGACCAGACCGGTCGCCCGGAAGTCATGACCGCCCCGGGCAGCAACACGATCGCGTGGAAGGTCCATCCGTTGCCGTTCACCAGCACGGCGATGACCAACGTCTGGGGACCCTTCAACCTTGGCTTCCCCGGCCAGTACTTCGACGAAGAGGACGGGCTGTACTACAACGGCGCGCGGGACTACAGTCCGGGGCTTGGGCGCTACATCGAGAGCGATCCGATCGGGTTGGTGGGTGGGATAAACACGTATGTCTACGTGAGCAATAATCCGATCAGCAATGTTGATCCGTTGGGGTTGTGTTGTAGCAAATCGCAGGAGGAGGCGGCACAAGGCGCGGCACAACTCAACACTCTTTCAGACGATGCCGGCAAACTTTCAATAGGAGCTGGGGCCTTGGCAGTTGGTGCAGCAGCTCTTGAGATTCCTACCGCTGGCGCGGATACGCCTGTAACGATCGCTTTGGGCGGTACGAGTGCGGGACTTGGAACATTGTCTACGGGTGCTGCCATTGGGGCTGGTGTTCTCAACACATACGCAAGCGGGGGCGATCCCAGGTATCTCGAAAGTGCTGCTCTAAGCGCCTTGGACTCACGCATAGGCGGTGCAATGGTGCGTTCACTCCCAGTAGTTGGCGTCGCGGCAGACTTAGTGTCCAGCTACCTTGAAGCGAAGGGGATCTCTTATTCCATGCCAGAACCACCTTGCGTGAATCAATGAACGTCGATCGTCCGAAAACGAGATATGGAATCCTTTTTCTCGGCATTCTTGTCGCGGGGAGCGGCATCGCGGCAAGCATTGTCACTTTCGAGTCTCCGCTTATGAGAATGGCTGGAATTGCGGTATGCCTTTGCGGCGTATATCTCATGAGACGTTCAACCAATAACGACAGAATTAGAAAAAAATATCCCGTCACTCGTTTTGACTTTTGGATATATATTCTTTTTGTCATTGCGCTGTCTTTGACCCTGATCGCGGGCACTTCCCTCTTTATTTTTAAAAATATAAGTGACCTCGTTGGTTCTATCCTTGTCTATTCATTTATGATTTTTTTGTTGACAGCCTCTATTATCGGAAGTTTTCTCTTTGCGCGATTTATTTCTCGCAGTCTTCAATAAAAAAAGCTCGTGTAGGTGAGCTTGAGAGCCCCAACATATCTGTCAGGATGGCGCGATGCGCCAAAAAAGGAGTCAGGTTCGTTCTGGCGCCACCAACATCGCCTATCGGCCGATGAATCTGGCGATGTCGGCCTGGAACTCGGCCAACGGTCTGCGCAACGTCAATGCCTATGACGAGGACATGCGGCTGATCGGCATCCGTGTGCCGAATATCCAGAGCTGGGACTACGGCTACGACACCGCCAACCGGCTGACCACGATCACCGACAACCTCGACGGCACGCTGAGCCAGACGCTGACCTACGACGAACTCGACCGCCTGAAGACCGTTTATTGTTGTATCTCTTGCAGCTTCGTTGACGGCAAAGCCACTTTTCGATGAATTACGCAAACGCGAAGGCCAACACCAAAATCATTGAGCCAGCGTCGCCCGAGTAGACTGGGCTGACAAGCCCAGCTCGAGTAGGTTGGGGTGAGCTTGCGAACCGCAACGCATCTGCCACGATGGCAGGATGCGTATCGAAGAGCCAAGACTGCCAGATGTTCTCCTTTTGAATGATGTCCGCTAAGGGGAGGGCTACGAGGAGAAGGGACTCCATAATAGAAGGGTCAAAGTTTACTTTTGCGCATCCGGTTGCGCTTCCGGCGCGGCGCGCTTGAACGCATCGAGTTGCGCGCACGCCGCGTCGATCCGCACGATCGACCGGTAGGGTGCGAGGTTGACGCCGAAACGGCGCGCGTTGTAGACCTGCGGTACCAAGCAGCAATCCGCGAGCGTCGGCGCGTCGCCTTCGCAAAACACTCCGGTGCTCGGATTGTTCGCGAGCAACGCTTCCAGCGCGTCGAAGCCGGCCATGATCCAATGCCGCGTCCACGCCTGCCGCTGCGCCTCATCTGCGCCGAATTCGCGCTCGAGATACTGTTGCACGCGCAGATTGCCCAGCGGATGGATATCGCAGGCGATCATCTGCGCCATCGCACGCACGCGCGCACGGTCGCGCGCGGCCACCGGCAGCAGGCGTTTCGTTTCCGGAAACGCATCGTCCAGATATTCGATGATCGCGAGCGACTGCCTGATCACACGATCGCCGTCCACCAGCACAGGGATCAATTGCTGCGGATTCACTTCGCGGAACGCTGCCGCATGCTGCTCGCCGCCATCGCGCAACAGATGCACCGGCTTCAATGTGTATTCGAGGCTTTTCAGGTTCAGCGCGATGCGCGCGCGGTACGCCGCGCTGGAGCGCCAGTAGCTGTAGAGCGTCAGTTCATTGGCCATGCGGGGTCGGTCCAGATTCCGTCCGTGCTGAGCGTAGCTCGCGAAGGCAGCAAAGTCGAAGCGCGCCATTTCGACTTCGCGGCTTTCGACCGCTACGCTCTGAGCCCGCCTTGAAGGCTTTAATCCAGTGATGAACGGTAAAATAAGCAATCTTTGTTGCGAGAAACGAGCATGACATTTCTCCGAATGAGCGATCTGGATTTGCGCAACAAGCGCGTGTTGATCCGCGAGGACCTCAATGTGCCGATCAAGGAGGGCGCGATCACTTCCACGCAGCGGCTGGAAGCGGCGTTGCCGACTTTGCGCGACGCGCTGCACAAGGGCGCCGCGGTGATGGTGACGTCGCATTTGGGCCGACCGAAGGAAGGCGTGTTTTCGCAAGCCGATTCGTTGCAGCCCGTCGCCGCATGGCTCTCGGACAAGCTCGGCAAACCCGTGAAACTCGTGCGCGATTATCTCGATGGCGTCGATATTGAGGCCGGCGAAATCGTCCTGCTGGAAAACTGTCGCATGAATGTCGGCGAAGGGAAGGACGATGAACAGCTTGCGAAGAAATACGCCGCGCTCTGCGACGTGTTTGTGATGGACGCGTTCGGCACGGCGCATCGCGCGCAGGCTTCCACGCACGGCGTGGCGAAATTCGCGCGGATTGCCTGCGCGGGGCCGCTGCTGGCCGCAGAACTCGATGCACTCGGACGTGCCTTGCAGAATCCCAAGCGCCCGTTGCTGGCGATCGTGGCCGGCTCCAAGGTTTCCACCAAGCTGGAGCTGCTGGAAAACCTGGTGGCGAAAGTCGATCAGCTCATCGTCGGCGGCGGCATCGCCAATACGTTCATCGCGGCAAGCGGCTTCAACGTCGGCACATCGTTGTGCGAACCGGATCTGCTGGACGCCGCGCGCAAGGTAATGCGTGAGGCCAAGGCGCGCGGCGCGGATGTGCCGATTCCGGACGACGTGGTGACCGCGCCCGCCTTCGCCGCGGACGCGCCCGCCACGATCAAGCGCATCGATCAGGTCGAAGACAACGAAATGATCCTCGACATTGGTCCGGAAACCGCCGCGCGTTATGCGCAAATGGTGAAAGCCGCAGGCACGGTGGTGTGGAACGGGCCGGTCGGTGTATTCGAGTTCGACGCCTTCGGCCACGGCACTGAAACGTTGGCGCGCGCGATCGCGGAATCGGATGCATTCTCCATCGCGGGCGGCGGCGACACTCTGGCGGCCGTGGACAAGTACCGCGTGGAGAACGGCATCTCTTACATCTCCACCGGCGGCGGCGCGTTCCTGGAATTTTTGGAAGGCAAGACCCTGCCGGCCGTGGCGGCGCTTGAAGAACGTGCGGCCTCACACGTTTTGTAGCCACACAAGGCGAACTTTTGTTCCTCGTAACTCCGGGCGAAAGCGCCAGGCGACCCAATCCGCCCCTACTCTATCCATGTTGCAGTGCTTTTGCGTTTTCATATGAAAACGTTTACATTCGGCCGCGCCTGAGGGCGGGCGTGGGGAAACGAAACAGTGGTGACGATCAAAGACGTCGCCCGGGAGGCTGGGGTGTCGGTGGCAACGGTGTCACGCGCGCTGAACGGCAGCGCCAGCGTCACCGCCCAGACGCGGCGGCGGATCGCGGGTGTGGCCGCGCGTCTGCGCTATGTGCCACACGGCGCCGCACGCAGCCTGGTCACGCGCCGCACGCAAACCGTGGGCGCATTGCTGCCTGACCTGTTCGGCGAATTCTTTTCCGAACTGATCCGCGGGGTCGACGTCGCAGCACGCGCGCGAGGTTTGCAATTGCTGGTGTCCAGCTCGCATGGCGACGCCTTTGAGGCGGCCACCGCTTTGCGCGCGATGCAGGGCCGGGTCGATGGCTTGCTGATCATGTCGCCGCATGTGGATGCGGGTTTTCTGCGCGAGCACCTGGCGCCTTCGGTGCCGGCGGTGCTGATGAATACCTCGGTGTCGGGCAAGCACTACGCCACGCTCAACATCGACAATTACGGCGGCGCGCATGCGATGACGCGCCACCTGCTGGATCGCGGTTATCGCGATATCGCCTTCATTACCGGCCCCGCCGACAACTTCGATGCGGCCGAACGCTTGCGGGGGTTTCGTGCGGCGGCCAAGTCCGCGCGCACGCAATTGCTGCGCGGCGATTTCAGTGAGGAATCCGGCTATCGCGTCGGCAAACAACTGGTCGCCGCGAAGCAGCGCCCGCAGGCGGTGTTCGCCGCCAATGACATGATGGCGATCGGCTGCCTTTTCGCGCTCATCGAAGCGGGTTTGCGCGTGCCGCAGGATATCGCGCTCGCCGGTTTCGACGATATTCCGATCGCGCGTTACGTCAATCCGCCCTTGACGACCGTGCGCGTCAGCATTGCGGCGCTGGGCCAAGGCGCGCTGGAACAACTCGTCGCGCGCATCGATGCGCCGGACGCGCCGCCGCGCGCGCGCACGCTGGATTGCGAAATCGTCTCGCGCGCCTCCAGCGGCCTGGCCGCAGGCCCGTACCAATCATTACACCAACGGCCGAAGAGCCGGAAGCACCATTCCTCGGGAGAGATTTCATGAACAAGCATGTCAACCGGCATCTGGGTTTGAGAAAGAAGCTGCTGGCCTCGCTGATCAGCGCCGGCGTGATTTCCGCGGCCGCTCTGCCCGCGACGAGCTGGGCGCAGACGGCGAACGCAACCCTGCAGGGCAAGGCGCCGGCCGGTGCGCAGATCACCGCACGCAACCTCGCCACCGGTTCGGTGCGCGTCACCACGGCGGGCGCCGACGGCAGTTACGCGCTGGTCGGATTGCAGCCGGGCACATGGGCCCTGAGCGCCGCCGGCGGGGCACAGCGCACGGTGACGTTGTCGGTCGCTTCGACTTCGACGCTCGATCTCAGCGCTGCCGCGCCGGCGCCGACCGGACCGACGCAGACGCTGGCGGCGGTCAATGTCAGCGCCGTCGCGTTGCAGGACGTCAAGACATCCGAAGTCGGGGAAACCGTATCCCTGCACCAGATCCGCGTGCTGCCACAGGTGACGCGCAACTTCCTGGAATTCGCCGACACCGTGCCCGGCATGATCTTCACCACCGACTCCCAGGGCCACACTTCGCTGCAGGGCGGTGCGATGAACACCAGCTCGGTCAACGTCTACATCGATGGCGTGGGCCAGAAGAGCTATGTCAAGGAAGGCGGCATCAGCGGCCAGTTCGCCACGCAAGGCAATCCGTTCTCGCAACTGGCGGTTGGCGAGTACAAGGTGATCACCTCGAACTACAAGGCCGAATATGACCAGATTTCCAGTGCCGCGGTGACCGCGGTGACCAAGTCGGGCACCAACGAATTCCATGGCGAGGTGTACGGCAACTACACCAGCGACAGTTATCGCGACGAAACGCCCGCGGAAAAGGCCAGCGGCAACAAGTCGTTCTTCACCGACAAGGAATACGGTTTCGATCTGGGCGGCCCACTGATCCAGGACAAGATGCACTTCTTCCTCTCCAACGAGGTGAAGCGCTTCGACACCCCGGTCGCAATCGTACCGGGCGTGACCGGGACCGAAGATCTGCTGCCGCCCGATGCGGCATCGCAACTGGGGGCGGCCGGCAATCCGTTCTGGGAAAATCTGTTCTTCGGCAAGATCGATTTCGAGCCCACCGACCGCGACCGCTTCGAGTTGCGCGCGCAAATTCGCAACGAGAACCAGACCGACAACGTCGGCGAACAGACCGCGGCCTCGTCGGGCATCCAGGTGAAGAACACAGACAAGCGCTACGAGCTGTTCTGGTCGCATGCGGCCGATGCCTGGTACAACGAATTCCTGCTGACCTACGAAAATGCCTTCTACGTTCCGCAGCAGATCACCAGCGGCGTAGGCCAAGCCTATACTTACGGGCCGAGCGATGACGCGTTGATCCTGCAAGTGGGCGCGCCGGATCCGCGAGCCGAGCAGAACAAGGGCCAGAAAGGCCCGGGTTTCAAGGACGATCTCACCTTCAACGACCTGCACTGGCTAGGCGATCACACGGTCAAACTGGGCGTCAAGTACAAGGACGTCGACCTCGTGGCGCAGGACGCCGGCAACGCCACCGCGCAGTTGTTCTACGACGTCGAGCCCGTGGTCGGCACCAACCCGAATCCGTACAAAGCGGTATTCGCGGTGACCAATCCGGGGTTCAGCCCGATCGTCAAGTCCAGAGATCAGCAGTTCGGCGCCTACATCCAGGACGACTGGGCGGTCAACGACAAGCTGACCTTCAACCTCGGCGTGCGTTGGGACATTGAGCGCAACCCGTCGTATCTGAATTGGGTCACGCCACCCGACGTGGTGAACGCGTTGTTGTACGGCCACGACCCGAACAATCCGAACCCGAACGAAACCTATGCGCAACAACTCGCTGCGGGTGGGATCAACATCAACGACTACATCAGCAACGGCCACAACCGCAGCCCGTACAAGAACGAGTGGCAGCCGCGGCTCGGCTTTTCCTACGACATCAACGGCGACCAGAAGCACGTGATCTTCGGCGGCATCGGCCGCGCCTACGATCGCGACCTCTACGATTACCTGCAACTGGAGCAGACCAAGTTCGCACTCGAGGAACCCACGATCTATTTCAGCAGCGCGACTCAGCCTTGCCGGGGGAACCCATGTTTCCCTTGGAATCCCTCGTATGCCGACAGCGTTTCCGCGTTGCAGTCGCTGGTGACAGGCAGCACCGCCGGCTACGAAGTCGACATGATCAACAACAACCTGAAGGTCCCGTATTCGGATCAGGCCAGCCTCGGTATCCGCAACCAGTTGGGCGACTGGAACACCAGCGCCACGGTCGCGCGCGTCAACAGCCACGACGGCTTCGTGTTCACGCTGGGTAATCGTTATCCGGATGGTTCGTTCTGGATGAACGGTGGCCAGCCCTGGGGTGACGGGGTGCCTGGATTTGGTTCGCTGATCTTGGGCAGCAACGGCATCGAGACGCGCAGCACGCAAGTGCTGCTGTCTGCCGAAAAGCCCTACACGCGCGAATCGCATTGGGGCGTGACGATCGCTTATACCTTCACCAATGCGCACCAGAACCGCGACATCAACGAACACTATTCGTTCGACCAGGCCACCATCCAGGATTATCCGTTCATCCTGTCCAATGCCGCCCCCAAGCATCGGCTGGTTGCAACGGGCGTGGTTGACGGACCATGGGGCATTACCTTGTCCACCAAGTTGACGCTGGCTACCCCCACGCCCAACAACGGATTCATCAATTATTTTTATCCGGTCACCGCCCCGAACGGAGCCAACAACCTGCCGGTAGCGGGTATTGCCAGAGGCAAGTCGTTCCTTTTCGGTGGTCCGATCTTCGGCTATCGCGACGTGGATTTCGCCGCGATCAAGGACTGGCAGATCCAGGGTCCCACACACGTGTATGTCCGGCTGGACGTCCTGAATGCCTTCAACTACAAGAACCTCGTCGACTACAACACGACTTTCCCGACCTATTTCCCGGTCTCGTATAACCCCACCGGCAACATCACGGGTGTGCCGCGCACCTTCAAATTCACTGCGGGGGTGAGGTGGTAAGGCGGTTCGTCGTACACGGCTTCAGGGTGGAAGGGCGGGTCTGGCATCACTCTCCCCAGGCCCGTCGTCTTTTTCCACGCGGATGCGGTGAAGTCTGGACATGAGCGATCCGCCGATCCAGGACATCGTGATCGTCGGCGGCGGCACAGCCGGCTGGATGGCCGCGGCCGCGTTTTCGAAATTGCTGTCGCCCGCCTGCTCGGTGCGGTTGATCGAATCCGAGGAGATCGGCACGATCGGAGTGGGCGAGGCCACGGTGCCGCACCTGAAGCTGTTCAACCAGGTGCTGGAAATTGATGAAGCGCAGTTCGTGCGCGAGACGTTCGGTACCTTCAAGCTCGGCATCCAGTTCGTGGATTGGGCGCGCATCGGCGATTGCTACGTGCACGGCTTCGGCCAGATCGGCCACGAATACGGCTTGCTGCCGTTCCATCAATACTGGCTGAAGGCCAACGCACAGGGCTGGGCCGCGGAGATTGGCGAATACTCCTTGAACACCGCCGCAGCGGCGCGCGGCAAGTTCATGGTTTCGGCGCAGGACGTGCCGCGCACGTCGCCGCTGGCCGACATCGCCTACGCGTATCACTTCGACGCCGGGCTGTATGCGAAATTCCTGCGACGTTATGCCGAAGCGCGCGGCGCGAAGCGCACCGAAGGCAAGGTCGTGCAAGTCGTGCAGCGCGACGGCGGTTTCATCGATGAGATCGTGCTGGAAAGCGGCGAACGCATCGCGGGCGATCTGTTCGTCGACTGCTCCGGTTTCCGCGGCCTGCTGATCGAGCAGACCCTGCACGCCGGTTACGAGGATTGGTCGCGCTGGTTGCCGTGCGACCGCGCGGTGGCGGTGCCGTGCGAGAACGTCGGGCCGCCCACGCCCTACGTGCGCGCGACCGCGCGCGAGGCCGGCTGGACCTGGCGCATTCCGCTGCAGCACCGCACTGGCAACGGTTATGTGTATTCCAGCCGCTACATCAGCGACGACGAAGCCGCGGCCAACCTGCTGCGTTGGCTCGACGGCGCGCCACGCGCCGAGCCGCGCGTGTTGCGCTTCACCGGCGGCCGCCGCAAAAAAGCGTGGGTGAAGAACGTCGTCGCACTGGGACTGGCCAGCGGTTTTCTGGAACCTTTGGAATCCACCAGCATCTATTTGATCCAGTCCGGCATCGCGCGGTTGGTCAATCTGTTTCCCGATCGCGGTTTCAGCCAGACATTGATAGACCGCTATAACGCACAAACCGATTTCGAGATCGAACGCATCCGCGATTTCCTGATCTTGCACTACTGCGCGACCGAACGCGACGACACGCCGTTCTGGAACTACTGCCGCACGATGGAGATTCCGGAGCCGCTGGCGCAAACCATCCGGCTGTTCCGCGACAGCGGGCGTTTCTTCCGCAACGCCGAGGAACTGTTCGCGCTGACCAGTTGGGTGGAAGTAATGATCGGGCAACGCATCATGCCGCAATCCTGGCACCCGGTAGTGGACTTGCTGCCGGAAGCGAAGCTGCGCGAACTGGTCGACGGGGTGCGCACCGTGATCGGCCATTGCGTGGACGCGATGCCGATGCATCTGCAGTTCATCGACCGCTGCTGCCGAGCTGCCGCATGAACATCGAGCGGAAATTCCTGTCCGGAATTGCATTCGCGCTATTGATGTGCGCGGCAGGTGTGCGCGCAGTGTCGGCACCATCCGCCATTCCGCGCGCGCAAACCGAAATCGGCACACTGCAAGGCGCGAGTTACCGCATCGACATTCCGGCACACTGGAACCACAAACTCGTCGTTTATTACCACGGCTACTCCGACACGCCGGTTGCGTTCGGCAGGAGGGATGCGCTCTCGCCGATGTTCGAGCCGCTGCTCGACAAAGGTTATGCATTGATCCAGTCAGGCTATTCGCAAACCGGCTGGGCGGTCGAGCAAGCATTCGCCGATACCGAACGCTTGCGGCAGTTATTCGTCGCGCGTCACGGCGCGCCGAGCCAGGCGCTGGTGATGGGCATGTCGATGGGTGGCACGCTGACCGCACTGACCATAGAAACGCGTCCGGAAATCTATTCCGGTGCGCTGTCGCTGTGCGGCGCGATCGAACCCTCCGACCGTCTGGTCGCGCGCGACTTCGCACTGCGCGCGGCGTTCGATTATTACTTTCCGAACTTGCTCGGGCCGCTGGTGCCCGTTCCGAAAAGTTATCAGGCCAACGATGCCACGGTCGCGAAGATTGCTGCCGCGCTGCACTCCAACTCGAAGGCACGCGAAGCTTTGTTGCGCTGGTATCGCGCCGCGAACGAAGACAATCTTCCATCCGTGATCGCCTTCGCCGGGCCGGAACTGCGCGAACTGCAACAGCGCGCGCACGGCAATCCGGTCGGAAATGCCGATCTGATCTACCTCGGCAGCGGCGATGATGCCGCACTCAATGAGGGAGTGCGACGTTATCGCGCGGATCCGCAAGCCGCGGCGTATCTCGCGCGTTGGTACACGCCGAGCGGGAATCTCACGCGGCCGATGCTGGAACTGCATGACACCGGCGATCCGCTGGTACCCGCCGACAGCACCTTTGAATACGCGCTTGCCGCGCAGCGCACCGGACACGGCGGCAATTTCGTGCAGCAATACGTGGAGCACGAAGGCCATTGCGTGTTCACGCCGCAGCAGATCGGCACCGCGTTCGGCGAGCTGGTGGATTGGGTCGATCGCGGGTGGCGGCCGTCATCCGGCAAGCTGGATAAAACCTGATGTACAGAGTGTCAAACTGCGGTTCATCGATGCGTCGCAGCGCCCGTTTTTTTCCCGTGTTCTTGCTGCTGGCGCTCGCAGCCGGCTTCGACACGCCGCTGCGCGCCGCGGCGCAGACCGACGCCTCGCAAGCCATCGAGCAGGGCGCGACCGAGGCGATGCCTTCGGTGCCGCCGCTCGATCTCGACGATCTCGAGCACCGCACCTTCGAATATTTCTGGCAGACGGCCAATCCGCAGAATGGTCTGGTGCCCGATCACTGGCCGCTGGGCAAGGAGCCGTTTTCCAGTATTGCCTCGGTCGGATTCGCATTGACGGCGTACCCGATCGGCGTGGAACGCGGATGGATCACGCGCCAGCAGGCCCGGCAGCGCGTGCTGACGACGCTGCGCTTCTTCGCCAACGCGCCGCAGGGCCCGGTCGAGGACGGCATGACGGGCTACAAGGGATTTTTCTATCACTTCCTCGACATGCACCAGGGCCATCGCTATGCGCGCTGGGTGGAAGTGTCCACCATCGACACCACCTGGCTGATCACCGGCGTATTGTTCGATCAGACGTATTTCGACCAGAACGATCAGCAGGAGCGGGAGATCCGCGATCTCGCCGAAAAGCTTTATCGCGGCATCGATTGGAACTGGGCGCAGGCGCGCCCGCCGCGCATCACGATGGGCTGGACGCCGGGCGGCAAGTTCACTCCCTACGATTGGGAAGGCTACGATGAAGCGATGATGCTTTACGTGCTGGCGCTCGCCTCGCCGACGCATCCGGTGAAATCGGCGGCGTGGACGGCGTGGGCGTCGACCTACGATCGCACCTGGGGCAGTTTCATGGGTTCGGAACCGCACGTCGGTTTCGCGCCGCTGTTCGGCCACCAATACAGCCACGCATGGATCGATTTCCGTGGAATACAAGATGCCTACATGCGCAAACGCGGCCTGGATTACTTCGAGAACAGCGTGCGTTCGACGCTGGGCCAACGCGATTACGCGATCGCAAATCCGCTGCACTTCCGCGGCTACGGCGAAGACGTGTGGGGCCTGACCGCTTGCAACGGGCCCGGCGAGACACTGTGGGAACACGACGGCACGCAAACGCAATTTCTCGGCTATGGCGCGCGTGGCGCGGATACCGACCGCGTGCTCGACGACGGCACGCTGGCGCCGACCGCGGCGATTTCGTCGATCGTGTTCACGCCGGAGATTTCATTGCGAGCGATGCAGGAGATGTATCGCCGCTACGGGCCGTGGCTGTATTCGAACTATGGCTTCAAGGATGCTTTCAACCCCAGCTTCCAGTTGAATGCGCCGTTGCGCTCGGGCAGCGTGGTGCCGGGTCAAGGCTGGTTCGACAACGAATACCTCGGCATCGACCAAGGGCCGATCCTGCTGATGATCGAGAATTACCGCAGCGGTTTCGTTTGGAAGGTGATGCGTGCCAATCCATACGTCCGCAAAGGCTTGCAGCGCGCAGGTTTTAAGGGCGGATGGCTGAGCGGCGGCAATCAGACATCGAGCGCTCCGCGCAAGGCTGCGCGCCAGGGCGCGTTGGCCGAGGTGCAATGAGAATTGCGCACGCGCTTCGATGTGCGGCCTTTTCGGTTTGCGTGCTGCTTACGGCATGCTCGCAATCCGATGATCGTCACACCTTGCAGTTCTGGACGATCGGCCGCGAAGGCGAGGCGGTGCAAAAACTACTGCCGGAATTCCGGCGCGCGCATCCCGAAATCCGCGTCGAGGTACAGCAGATTCCACTGACCGCGGCGCACGAAAAATTGCTGACGGCCTATGCCGGCGGTTCGCTGCCGGACGTCACGCAAATCGGAAACACTTGGGTTCCGGAATTCGCTGCGCTGCATGCATTGGAGCCGCTGGATGCGCGCGTGGCGCAGTCACGCGATATCGATAGCCACGACTATTTCCCGACGGTGTGGGCCACCAACCGCATCGACGGCGCACTGTACGGCATTCCGTGGTACGTCGATACGCGCTTGCTCTTTTATCGTGTCGATCTGTTGCGGGAAGCAGGTTTCGATGCGCCGCCTCACGACTGGACGGAGTGGCAGGCGCAGATGGATGCGATCCGCGCGAAGAGCCACGGCAAGCGCTGGGGCGCGCTGCTACCCACCAACGAATACGATCAATTGCTGGCGCTGGCATTGCAGGAACACGTGCCGCTGCTGCGCGACGGTGGCCGTTACGGCAATTTCCAGAGCGCGGAATTCAAGCGCGCCCTGTCGTTCTACGTCGGGCTGTTCAAGCGCGGTGACGTGCCGGCGTACACCAACATCCAGGTCAGCAACCCATGGGAAGAATTCGGCCGCGGCGCCTTCGTGTTCTATTTGTCGGGGCCGTGGAATATCGGCGAATTCCGCAAGCGTCTGCCGGCGTCGCAACAGGAAGACTGGAACACAGCGCCGTTGCCGGGCCCGGACGGGCCGGGAGATTCGGTCGCTTACGGCTCGAGTTTGGTGATCCCCCGCACATCGCAACACAAGCAGGCGGCATGGGAGTTGATCGAATATCTCTCGCGCCCGTACGTGCAGCAACGTTTCTATGAACTGCTGGGCGATCTGCCGCCGCGGCGTTCGGCGTGGGAAAGCACGGCTCTGAAGAATGATCACGAATTGCATGCGTTCCGTGAGCAACTGGAACGGCTCGCACCCGCGCCGCCCGTGCCCGAGTGGGAACAAATCGTCAACATGATGCAGGAAACCGCCGCGCGCGCGATCGCGGGACAGTTGACGATCGATCAGGCCGCCGCGCAAATGGACGCGCAGGCGGATGCGATGCTGGCGAAGCGGCGCTCGGTGCTCTCGCGGGAAGAAAAGGTCCGACCATGAATCGCTCCCGCGCCGCCTGGCTGTTTCTCGCACCAGCGTTGCTGGTGCTTGCCGTGTTCTTCCTGGTTCCGGTGATCGCCGGATTGCTGTTGAGTCTCACCGATTACGACCTTTACGCGCTGGCCGACATCCACAACCTGCGCTTCGTCGGCCTGCACAACTACTGGGAACTGCTGCATCGGCCGCTGTTCTGGGCCGCGCTGGGACACACACTGTATTTCGTGATCGCGGGCGTGCCGCTTTCCATCGCGGTGTCGCTGGGCGCGGCGTTGCTGCTGAATTCGCCTTTCGCCAGGGCGCGCGCATTCTTCAGAACGGCACTGTTCGCGCCGGTGGTTACGACCGTCGTGGCGGTGGCGGTGATCTGGCGCTACCTGTTCAATCCGAAATACGGCGTGGTGAATTTCGTGCTGGTGCACCTGGGCGTGCATCCGGTCGACTGGCTTGGCGATCCGCACTGGGCGATGCCGATGATCATCCTGTTCGCGGTGTGGAAGAACTTCGGCTACAACATGATCATCCTGCTGGCGGGGTTGCAGGCGATTCCGGCCGAGCTGTACGAAGCCGCGCGCATCGACGGTGCGTCCGTCTGGCGGCAGTTCCGCCACATCACTTGGCCGATGTTGACGCCGATCCTGCTGCTGGTCTGCATTCTCACCGTTTCCGGCTATTTCCAGTTGTTCGCCGAACCCTACGTCATCACCGAAGGCGGCCCGCTGCAAAGCACGGTCAGCGTGCTGTACCTGATGTACGACGAAGGATTCAAGTACTGGAACATGGGCACGGCCTCGGCCGTGGCGTTCCTGCTGTTCGTCGTGATGTTCGCCGCCACCGCACTGATGTGGCGCGCGGGCGAAGCACGCGAGGCCGTGGCATGAAATCGCGCCTGTGGAACGGATGGATCAACGGCGCGCTGATCGCGGGTTCGGCAGTCGTGCTGTTTCCGCTGTTCTGGATGCTTTCGGTGTCCTTCATGCAACCGGGCGAGGCGAGCTCCCTGCCGCCGCCGATGCTGCCTCTGCATCCGACCTTGCACAATTACCGCGAATTGTTCGCGCACGCCGGCATGGGCCGCTATTTCATGAACAGCGTGTTCATTTCGGTTTCGATCACGCTGCTGTCGCTGATATGCAACACTCTGGCCGGCTACGCCTTCGCCAAACTGCGCTTCGCCGGCCGCGAAAAATTGTTCGGCGCGCTGATCGGCGGGCTGGTGATTCCCGCGCAGGTCGCGATGCTGCCTTTGTTCCTGCTGCTGAAATACGTCGGCCTCGTGAACACCTACGCCGGCGTGATCCTGCCTGGCACCGCGACGTTGTTCGGCATCGTCGGCATTTTTCTGGTGCGCCAGTATGCACGCGGCGTTCCCGACGATCTGCTGGAAGCGGCGCGCGTGGACGGTGCGGGCGAGCTGCGCATCTTCGTGCAGATTGTGTTGCCGCTGCTGAAACCCATCTTGGTGACGCTGGCCGTGCTCACCTTTCTCACCGCGTGGAACGATTTCATGTGGCCGCTGATCGTGCTGACCGGTCAGCAGCACTACACGCTGCCGGTAGGACTGGCATCGCTTTCGCGCGAGCATGTGCAGGATTTCGAGCTGATGATGGCCGGCGCGGTGATCACGGTGATGCCGGTGCTGATCCTGTTTCTCGCCTTGCAGCGTTACTACATCCGAGGTTTGCTGCTGGGAAGCGTGAAAGGATGATGTTGAGGCGTATCGGAGCGTGGCTGTTCCTCACGCTGCTCGTGAGCGCGACTGCGATGGCGCAGCCGACCGACGCACAGAAATCCGCGAACGAGCGGATCGAGAATCTTGCCCGAGGCGCACCACGCGGCTATTTTCCGCGTGGTTTTTCCGGCGAACAGGTCTATTGGACGCTGGTCGGCATCGATGGTGGCAGCGATTCGGGTCTGCTGTCTGAGGACGGCGCGCTGGAAGTCGGCAAGAACGGTTTCAGCATCGAGCCTGTGCTGATCGAAAACGGCAAGCCGGTCACTTGGGCGGATGCATCGATCACGCACGCGCTGCGCGATGGCTACCTGCCGATTCCTGATGCGACGTGGAAACATGGCGATGTTTCCTTGAGCGTCGCGGCATTCGGCGTCGGCATGCGCGAACGTTCGCAACTGATCGCGCATTACGAGTTGCGAAACGATAGCGCCAGTGCACGCGACGTGACCCTGGCCTTGCTCGTGCGGCCGATGCAAGTCGACCCGCCGATGCAGTTCCTCAATTCGGCCGGCGGGTTCAGCCCGATCCATGATCTCGCCTGGAACGACCGCGTGTTGAGCATCGACGGCAAGCAGCGCCTCTTCCTGCTGCGCGAGCCGGATAGAGTTTTTGCGAGCACGATGCAGGCCGGTCCGATCGTGCAGCAGCTCGAATCGAAGACGCTGCCGGATGCCAAGGCCGCGCAGGATCCCGCTGGCTTCACCGATGGTGCGGCGCTCTACCGCGTGAACCTGAAACCGCATTCGAGCGCAACTTTTGGCATCGTCGCGCCGTTGTCCGGCGAAGCCGATTTGCCGCACGTCAAAGATGACGCAAAGGCATGGATGCAACTACAGGAAGACACGGTCGCCGCACAGTGGCACCAGAAACTCGATCGCGTCTCGCTGCAATTGCCGGCTTCGGCGCCGCCGATCGCCAATGTGCTGCGCAGCTCGCTGGCGTGGATTCTGATTTCCCGCAAGGGCGACGAATTGCGTCCCGGCACGCGCTCCTATGATCGCTCGTGGATTCGCGACGGCGCGATGATGTCGGATGCGCTGTTGCGCTCGGGCGATGTCGATGCGGCTCGCAATTACGCGCTGTGGTACGCGCCCTTCCAGTTTCCCGACGGCAAGCCGCCATGTTGCGTGGATGCGCGCGGCGCCGACCCCACCGTGGAGAACGACAGCCCGGGCGAGTTCCTGCACCTGATCGCGCAGGTGTGGCGTTATGGCGACGGCCGCGATTTCCTGCAACGCATGTGGCCGCACGCGCTGGCGACGTTCGAGTACATGCAGCGCATCCGCGAGCGCGACGCGTGCAACGACGCCAAAACGAAAATGTTCTGCGGCCTGTTGCCGGCCTCGATCAGCCACGAAGGCTATTCGTCGCATCCCGAGCATTCCTATTGGGACGATTTCTGGGCGCTCATTGGCTACAACGATGCGGTGACGATTGCGCAGGGACTGGGCAAGCAAGACGAAGCAGCAAAGTTCGCGCAGGCACGGGATGAATTTCGAAATGAACTCTACGTGTCCTTACGCACCAGCATCGCCGCACATCGCATCAACTACGTCCCCGGTAGCGCTGAGCTGGGCGACTTCGATCCGACTTCCACCACGATCGCTTTGGAGCCGGGCAGTCAGTTAATGGCGCTGCAAAATCGGCTTCCGAACGATGTGCTTCGCGTCGGTTTCGAGCGTTACTGGCACGAATCGCTGGCGCGTGCGCAAGGCGGGCAGTGGAGCGACTACACGCCTTACGAATGGCGCAACGTCGGCGTGTTCGCGCGGTTGGGATGGCGCAAGCGCATTCCGCTGCTGCTGGATTTCTTTTTTGACGGCATGCGTCCGCGCGAATGGAATCAATGGGCCGAAGTGGTACGGCGCGACCCGCGCGCACCGGGCTTCGTCGGCGACATGCCGCACGCGTGGGTCGCTTCCGATTTCATCCGCTCTGCGCTCGACCTGTTCGCTTACGAACGCAATGAGGATCAATCGATCGTGCTGGCAGCCGGCGTGCAACCACGGTGGCTGGAGGACGGAGGCGTCGCGCTGCATGGCTTGCTCACGCCATACGGCGCGCTGGGATATACGCTGAAACGCCAAGGCGCGTACGTGATTTGCACAATCGACCAGGACAGCGCGTTGCCGCCGCGCGGCTTGGTGTTGACCTGGCCGCTGAATCAACCGCCGGGGCGCACCACGATCAATGGCGAGTCTGCGCAATGGAAGAATGGCGAGTTGTGGATTCGATCGGCGCCGGCGCGAATCGAGATCAAGACCGACTAGAACCAATCAGGCCATTTCCAGCGCCGCTCCCCGCGTGGCGATGACCTTCGAATAGAAACGCGCGCTGGCTTTCGGCGTACGCTTTTCCGTTGCGTAATCCACGTGTACGATGCCGAAGCGCTTGGAAAATCCGTGCGCCCATTCGAAGTTGTCCAGCAGCGACCAGACGAAATAACCGCGCAGGTCCACGCCACGTTCCAGCGCCGCGTGCGCGGCGCGCAGGTGGTCGCGCAGGTACGCCATGCGCAACGGATCGTCGATGCCATCCTCGGGCGCGACCGGCGGATCGTAGAACGCCGCGCCGTTTTCAGTGATATAGACCGGCGGATTGCCGTAACGCTCGGCGACCCATTCCAGCACGTCGGTGAGGCCCTGCGGATACACTTCCCATTGCGTTTCGGTGTGAGTGGCGCGCGGCTGCGGCACGCGCGACGCGCGCTCGGGCCATGCGCGCGCGTCATGCTTCGTCACTGCGCGCGTGTAGTAATTGATGCCGACGAAATCGATGCTCTGGTTGATCGTCTCGAAATCCTGCGCAGGCCACCGCCGCCACGCCTCGCCGAAGATTTCCGCCATTTCATCCGGGTAACGGCCAAGAAACACCGGATCGAGGAATTGCCGGTTCATATAAGCTTCGGCGCGTGCGGTGGCGGCAATGTCAGCCTCGCTGTCCGACGCCGCGTACTTGGGTTCCAGATTCACCACGATTCCGATTTCGTGCCTGCCTTCGGCGCGGTAGGCTTGCACCGCCGCGCCATGTGCGCGCAAAAGATTGTGCGCGGCGATCGGCGGCTCAAAGAGGCTGCGATGTCCCGGCGCCAACACGCCATGCAAATGGCCGCCGTCCGTCACAACCCAGGGTTCGTTGAGTGTCGCCCAGAGCCGCACGCGATCGTCAAATTTGCGGAACAGAATCTGCGCGTAGTCCGCGAACCAGTGCGCGATGTCGGGATTCAACCAGCCGCCGCGATCTTCCAGCGCCGCGGGCAGATCCCAGTGATACAGCGTGATCATCGGGTTGACGTCGTGTTCCAGGAGCGCATCGACGAGTCGGTCGTAGAACGCCAGTCCTTGCGCATTGAGCGTGCCGCGGCCTTGCGGCAGCACGCGGCTCCAGGAAATCGAAAAGCGATACGCATTCATACCGAGCGCGCGCATCAGCGCGACGTCCTCGCGCCAGCGGCGATAGTGGTCGCACGCGAGATCGCCCGTGTCGCCATCGCGCACGCGGCCGGGCGTATGCGCGAAGCGATGCCAGTTGCTCATTCCCGCGCCGTCGGCCAGCGGCGAGCCTTCGATCTGGTACGCCGAAGTCGCGCTGCCCCACAGAAATGAATCGGGAAACGCGAAACGCGATGGTTTCGCGGTGTCTGCAGTCATCGAACCCCCGAGGATGTAAACGATTACATCGGCATGATAACGTGCGCGGCAGCCGCGGGCGAGCCGCGCATCGAATCCCGACGACGCATGGCGAATGTCCGCCTCGACAACGTGCGCAAGGTGTACGACCACGGCAAGGTCGCGGTTGCCGGCGCGACTTTCGAAGTGGCCGACGGCGAATTGCTGGTGCTGGTCGGGCCATCGGGCTGCGGCAAGACCACGCTGCTGCGGATGATCGCGGGACTGGAAACGGTAAGTTCCGGGACGATCGCGATTGATGGACGCGTGGTTAACGATGCGCAGCCGCGCGAGCGCGACATCGCCATGGTATTCCAGAACTACGCACTGTATCCGCACATGAGCGTGGCTGAGAACCTGGCGTTCGCGTTGAAACTGCGCGGCGAGCCGCGTGCGGAAATCACGCAGCGCGTGAACGCCGCCGCCGAAATGCTCGGTTTGCACGAGATGCTGCAACGCCGTCCGCGGCAGTTGTCGGGCGGCCAGCGTCAGCGCGTCGCGTTGGGCCGCGCGCTGGTGCGCGAACCGAAGGTCTTTCTGCTGGACGAGCCGCTGTCCAACCTCGATGCGAAGCTGCGTCTATCGATGCGCGTGGAAATCGCGCGCCTGCACCGACGGCTCAACGTGACGATGATCTACGTCACGCACGACCAGATCGAGGCGATGACGCTGGGCCAGCGCATCGTGGTGTTGAACGACGGCGTGATCCAGCAGATCGACACGCCGATGAAGCTGTACGAACAACCGGCGAACATCTTCGTCGCGGGGTTCCTCGGCAGCCCGGCGATGAATTTTCTGCGCGGCACGTTGCAGGACGATGCAGGTCGAACGTTCTTGCAACTCGACAGCGAAACGAAGTTGCCGCTGGGCGATTTGCACAACATCCGCCCGGAACTCGCAAGCTACGTTGGCAAGGAGCTCGTGCTCGGCTTGCGCCCCGAGCACCTGAAACTCGCGGATGCGGAACGCGGGCCGGGGCCGAGCCTGCGTGCACGACTGGAAGTGATGGAGCCGGTCGGCAACGAGGTGTTTCTCAATCTCACGTTCGGTCCGAACGAGATCGTTGCGCGCGTGCCGCCGCAAACGTTGCCTGCGCATGGAGAGGAGTTGACGCTCGCGTTCGATCCGCAGCAACTGCACGCGTTCGATCCGCAGAGCGGTTTGCGCATCTAATTTGCTGCATTCGTGTCGATCGCGACACGACTTGATCGCAAAAGTTCACGCGGTGCATTCCCTTGCACGGGTTGCAGACAGGTCGATGAAATGCGCCTGAATCGGCGCTTACAAAAACGCAACAATCGCGTTTTAACGGTTGTCTTACTTCTGCGCGCAACACATATCGCGCATGCGCGGATGGATGCTGTCCTTTCGCGCATTACACGACAAGCAGGAGAAAGATAATGCGCAAGACCCTGACTGCCCTTTGCATCGCCGCGGCGTTCGCGGCGGCGCCTGCCTTTGCGCAGGACACCGGCAACGTCAATACCGGCACCGGCCAATTCTTCATCAATGGCAACGCCGGCCACGCCAACGTGATAAATGGTCCCAACAGCGGCAGCGACACGGGCTATGCGATCGACGGCGGTTATCGCTGGTCGCTGTCGCCCAACTTCGCGCTGGGCGCAGAGCTCGGCTACAACGATCTCGGCAACGTGCAGATCAAGAACGTGTTCAACAGCCAACCCGTGATTGCGAAGAACAAGTCCTCGCTGCACGGCTGGACCGGCGGCGTGACGGGCCGCTACAACCTGAACCCCAATTGGTATGTCTCGGGACGCGCGGGTCTGTACGCGTGGAAAGGCGAGGGCGTTTCCAGCGATCCGTTCCCTCTGGACGAGCACAAGAGCGACAACGGCTATTACGGCGGCGTGGGTTTTGGCTACGACTTCAACCGCAATTTCGGTCTGGGGCTGGCGTACGACTACTACCATGCCGACAAGAACAACTTGAACTTGTCGACCAATCTGGTGTCTGTAAACGCGGAGTACCGGTTCTAGTCTCCCCCGGTACAACTCCAACGTCGACGGGCGCTCTCGGCAGAGCGCCCGTTTTTTTTGAGGAGAGATGATTCGATCACCTTGATCGTCATCCGCGGAAGCGGAACAAATTTCTCTCAAACGAACTGGAACAATCCAAGGTTGCCTACAGGCAAGTCCGGCTCAAACAGTCGTGTCTTGCTCCCGCTTGGCGCTGCCATGCGCGTCGTCATGCGACGGCGCGCAAAGCTCGCCCAACATGACAGTCCATGACCTGAGCATGGTTAACGTAAGGGCTGACGATTTTTCCGACGAAAATCAAAACGCGTCGATGTCGTAGGGATCGTGCTGCGGCAGGTCGCTGCCGCTTGCGCCCTCGGCGAGGCGGATCTTCAACGCCAACCCATCGCGCGAGTCGGCCTTGGACAGCGCCTCCTCCAGATCGATGATGCCTTCGCGATAGAGCTTGAACAGCGACTGGTCAAAGGTCTGCATGCCTTCCTGCAGACTGCGCTCCATGGCCTCCTTGATCTGATGAACTTCGCCGCGGCGCAGGAGATCGCGGATGTGCGGCGTGTTGATCAGCACTTCCACTGCCGGGCGGCGGCGACCGTCCTTGCCGACCACGAGCCGCTGCGAAATCACGGCCTTCAGGTTCAGCGCCAAGTTCATCAGAATGTTCTTGTGCGCGGCCTCAGGGAAGAAGTTGAGGATGCGCTCGATGGTCTGGTCGGCGTTGTTGGAATGCAGCGTCGCGAGACAGATATGGCCGGTCTCGGAGAACGCGATCGCCGCATCCATGGTTTCGGTATCGCGGATTTCGCCGATCAGGATCACGTCCGGCGCTTCGCGCATCGCGTTCTTCAGTGCATTGTGGTAGCCGTGCGTATCCAGTCCCACCTCGCGCTGATTCACCAGCGATTTCTTGTGGCGGTGCAGGTATTCGATCGGATCCTCGATGGTGAGGATGTGGCCCGAGGTGTTGCTGTTGCGATAGTCGATCATCGAGGCCAGCGTGGTCGACTTGCCGGAACCCGTGGAACCGACCACGAGGATCAATCCGCGGGGTTCCATGATCAGCTGCTTGTAGATCGGTGGCAGCAGCAGTTGTTCGATCGTCGGGATCTCGCTCTTGATCGAGCGGATCACCAAACCGACTTCGCCGCGCTGCTTGAACACGTTGACGCGGAAGCGGCCGACATCCCTCACCGCGATCGCCATGTTCAATTCGAGATCGCGCTCGAACTGCGGCACCTGGCCTTCGTCCATCAGCGAATAGGCGATCTTCTTGGCCATGCCGGAGGGCAGGCCGGTATTGCCCAGCGGATAGAGCTTGCCCTCGACCTTGATGTGCACCGGCGCGCCCGTGGACAGGAACATGTCCGAGGCGCCCTTGTCCATCATCAATTTCAGGAAATATCCGATGTCCATGACAGTACGGTGGTGAATGGTAATCCAGAAGAAGCAAGAGCGGGGCCAGCGATGGCGGCCTCCGCGCTGCGTTGCAATGAGTGCCTACGCGCCCGACAATAGCTTCGGTCTTCCCTCGACTCGCCTTATGACACGCTTGGGTCGCAAAATCCGTCGGCTGGTTCCGATTTTCGTCATGTTGACGTTGGCCGGCTGCGCCACCACTCCGCCGCCGACCAACCTGCTGGACCGGGCCGATGCCCAGATCCGTGCCGCGGCCGCAGCCGGCGCCGCGACCCGCGCGCCGGAGGATTTCGCCGAAGCGCAGCGCCGCTACGCCTTTGCGCAGCAGGCGGTGAGCAACGGCGACAACGACCAAGCTGCCGCCAGCGCCGAGGAGGCTGCCGCCGCGGCCGAAACCGCGCGTGCCCGCGCGCGCGTGGCGGAGCTGGACGAGCGCATCCGCAATCAGCGCGACGACAACGCCAGCCTGCAGGACGACCTGGAACAGAAGCAGGCGCAAGCACAGGCCGCAGAGCAGGCCACTTCGCAGCCGGCCAGCGGCGCGTCTTCGGAAGAATTGCCGCCCATCCAGTTGGGTGCTCCTCCGCCGGCAAGCTCAAGCGCTCCGCCGCCTGCGGATTCCAGCGGCTTGCCGCCGACCGAATCCAGCGCACCGCCTGCGCAGGACGACTCCCTGCCTCCGCCGGCCAGCAGCAGCGGTGCGTTCCAACCTAGGAGCGAATCATGAGGCGCGCATTGTCGAGCTTTGCCGCGTGCCTGCTGGCGCTCGCCCTCGCACTCCCATTGCATGCATCGCAAACGGATGTCGAGGTGCAGAACCTGGCGGCGCAACTCGATCAGTTGAGCGCCGATCCCGTGCTCGGCAATCTGGCCCTGGGTGAACAAGCGCGTGCGCGCGATGCCATCAATACGCTGCGCGAAGCTGGCAGACGCGAACGCCCGCACTATCTGTTCATGGCCCAGCAGCGAGTGGCCTTGGCGCGCGCCGCGGCGCAAGCCGAAGCCGATCAGCGGCAGTTAGATCAACTCCAACGCGAACACGACCACATCATGCTGGAAGCCGCCCAGGCCGATGCCGAGGCCGCGCGTGCGGAGTTGGCCCGGCAGCGCTTGCAATACCAGGCCGCGGTCGAACAAGCGCAGATGTTGCAGCAACAAGGCGCCGCCTCCGCGCAAGAGGCGCAACAGGCCCAGGCCGAGGCCGAGCAAGCCAGACAATTGGCCGCGGCTCAGGCGCGTGCCGCCGCTCTGGCCAAGCGCGAAGCCGATCTGGCGGAACAGGCCACTCGGGCGCTGCGCGGAGATTCGGGTACGACGTCGGCTGCGAGTTCGAGCGGCGGCAGTCTGCATCTGCCGGATAGCGCGTTCGAATCCGGCAGCGATACGATATCGGCATCGCGTACGCGTCGGCTGGCGGAGTTCGCGCAGGCGCATGTCGGACAGTCCATCCGCATCACCCCGCGCGCGGCCCAAGGTTTGCGCGTGCTGGCCGGTCGCCGGGCCGTCGCCGTGCGCGACGCGCTGATCGCGGGCGGCGCGGATGCCTCGCGTATCCATATCCGCGCAGTGGAGAGCGGCGGCGAGGGTGCGAGCGTAGAGGTCACTGCGGGCCCCTGAAGCGTGCTCCGCCGTCCCATCCGATCGAAGATCAAGCGGTTGACATCCGCGGGCTCTCAATAGCCGATCGGCCTAGCCTCTGAATCGCAATCGAATTTTCGCGCCTTATCACGGGCTCGCGTGGGGTTGCCAAGCCCGGGGCGAAGGAGTAGTTTCAGGGTCGAACCGGCCATGCTTCCGGCATGTGAAGCGGCGGGTCCACGACGAGCATTCTGCGCATGCATTTCGTATCTCTCAATGATCCCGCGCTCCGTCACGACGGTGCGTGGGCAGTGTGATTTTGTCTTGGAACTTTGCGATCGTTTTCCGATCGCTATGATCGAGCGGGCACCCATGTCCGCAGTTGTGAAGCCATCGAAAGGAGGTTCTGCAATGTTCGAGTCCATGCAGAAAGACGATGTCGAAGCGCTGATGAAGGCGGATCCCGAGTTTCGCCGCCTCTATCAGCATCATCAGGAACTGGACAGCAAGGTTCGCGACGCGGAACTCGGCGTGCTGCCGCTGGATGACACGTCCCTGGCGGGCATGAAGCGCGAAAAGCTTTATCTGAAGGACCGCCTCACCCGAATGTGGGATCAACGCGCCGCCACGGCGCACTGATCCAAGAACACTCTGGTTTATCAGAGTTTCCGCCCGGCACTGAGGATGTGCCGCACGCAGCAAGCCCCTTTTTGTTTCAGGTGCCTGATTTGCGGAGCCGAATTCGGGCGTGTATCCAAATATTCGGTACATCCATGCACCTCACCTTCGCTTCGCGAAGCCGCCTTGGGTGTTCCGCCGCGCTCCGTGCGAGCGGATCGGCGGTTCTGGCAAATCCGGATGGATTTGTTCAGCGCTTCCCAACTCTCTCCGCCGGCCCGCTTCGCGCGGGCCGGTGAGTTTTGGGTGGATGGCTCAAGTATCATTGCCGGCTGCGCGTCCGCAGGACGTACGGCTCGCTTGCCCATGATCGTCAACAGCGTCCTCGAACTGATCGGCCGCACCCCGATGGTGCGCGCGCGCCGTCTGGACGCCGGCCCCTGCGAGCTGTTTTTGAAACTGGAATGCGTCAATCCCGGCGGTTCGATCAAAGATCGCATCGGCCTGTCGATGATCGAAGGCGCGGAAAAGGCCGGCAGGATCAAACCCGGCGCCACGCTCGTCGAGGGCACCGCAGGCAACACGGGTCTCGGTCTCGCGCTGGTCGCGCAGCAGAAAGGTTACAAGCTGATTCTCGTCGTGCCCGACAAGATGAGCCGCGAGAAGATTTTCAATCTCAAGGCGATGGGCGCGGAAGTGGTGCTGACGCGCTCTGACGTGGCCAAGGGGCATCCCGAGTATTACCAGGATCTCGCCGAGCGCATCGCGCGCGAAACGCCGGGCGCATATTTCATCAATCAGTTCGGCAATCCCGATAATCCGGCCGCGCACGAGGCCACCACCGGCCCCGAGATCTTCGAGCAGATGGACGGACGCGTCGATGCGATCGTGTTCGGCTGCGGCTCCTCGGGCACGATGACCGGTCTGTCGCATTATTTCGAGCGCGTTTCGCCGCAGACGGAATTCGTTCTGGCCGATCCGGTCGGGTCGATCCTGGCGCAGTACATCAATGAAGGTACGCTCAGCACCAAGTCGGCAAGCTGGATGGTGGAAGGCATCGGCGAGGATTTTCTACCGACGATCAGCGATTTCTCCCGCGTGAGAAAAGCCTACTCGATTACCGACAGGGAGAGTTTTCTGACCGCGCGCGAATTGCTGAAGAAGGAAGGCGTCCTCGGCGGTTCGTCCACCGGCACATTGCTCGCCGCGGCGCTGAAATACTGCCGCGAACAAACCGAGCCCAAGCGCGTGGTCACGCTGGTGTGCGACACCGGCAACAAATACCTGTCCAAGCTCTACAACGATTACTGGATGTTGGACAACGGCTTTCTCGATCGCCAGCCGAGCGGCGATCTGCGAGATCTGATCCTGCGCCCTTACGCGCAGCACGACACGGTAGTCGTCGGCCCGAACGAATTGCTGGTGACGGCGTACAACCGCATGAAGCTGTACGACGTCTCGCAACTGCCGGTGATGGATGGCGACAGGATCGTCGGGCTGATCGACGAATCCGATCTGCTGATCCACGTGTACGGCGACGAGACTAAATTCCGCGATCCAGTTTCCACCGCGATGGTCAGCCGCCTCGACGTGCTGCCGGTCGATTCGCCGATCGAGGCGCTGCTGCCGGTATTCGAGCGCGGCCACGTCGCGATCGTGATGGATGGCGACAGGTTTCTCGGCCTGATCACGCGCATCGATCTGTTGAACTACCTGCGCCGCCGCGTGGCGTGAACACGCCACGACCTTGACGCATCCCGTGACCACAATGACCATCCACCTCACCACGCTCGACGACATGCCGCCTTCGGAAGAGGCGGCGATCTGGGCGTATCGTCTGATCCTGGGTCGAGAGCCGGAAAACGCGCAGATCGTGCGCGATCACGTCGAGCACAGCGCCTCGCTCGCCGAATTGCGCCAGAGATTTTTCCAGAGTTCGGAGTTCACCCAACGCTATCGTGCGGCAGGAGAGCGGCCGGGCCGGAACGTCAGTGTATTTCCGCCTTGTGCGATCCAGACAGAAGTGGATGCCGATACGCGCGAGCGCCTGTTCGCGCAGGTTGCGCAGAGTTGGCGACATCAGGGAGAAACCGAGCCCTATTGGTCGGTGGTGTCGGAACCCGGATATCTGATGGAACGCATCGGCGAAACCCGCGAGGCATTTCTGGAATCCGGCCGCGAAAACGTCGAACGCCTCCTCGCGACCTTGCGCCGCAACGGTGTGACGTTCGATCCCTCCTGGGAGGCGCTCGAGCTGGGGTGCGGGCTCGGCCGTTCGACACGCTGGCTGGCGCTGCATGCGCGCAAGGTGTGGGGTGTCGATATTTCCGCGCCGCATCTGCAACTCGCGCAGCAAGTCAATGCCCAGGCGCCTTGTGCCGAACGCATCGAGTGGCTGCACCTGAAGAACATCCCCGACCTGCAGCAGTTGCCGGAATTCGATTTGTTCTTCAGCATGATCGTGCTGCAGCACAATCCACCGCCGGTGATCGCAGCGATGCTGAAAACCATCGCACTCAAGCTGCGTCCGCGCGGCATCGCCTTTTTTCAGGTGCCCACTTATCAGCGCGGCTATTCTTTCGACGCGGAGACGTACCTGCATCTGCGCACGAACACCCACGACATCGAAATGCATGCGTTTCCGCAGTCGGAGGTGTTCCGGATCTTCCGTGAGCAGGGCTGCATTCCGTTGGAAGTGTTCGAGGACGGCTTGTCAGGCCACCGCGACAATCATCGTTCGAATACTTTTCTATTTCTCAAAGCCGCCCCCGAGATCCCCGAATGAGCCGATCCCGCTCAGCCGAAAACAAGTTCGCTCTTGCCACCCGCGCGATCCACGCGGGTCAGTCGCCCGACCCTTCGACCGGCGCGATCATGACGCCGATCTATGCGACCTCGACTTATGTGCAGAAGAGCCCCGGCGTGCATCAGGGCTACGAGTATTCGCGCACGCAGAATCCCACGCGTATGGCGTGGGAGCGCTGTGTCGCCGATCTGGAAGGCGGTGTCGCAGGTTACGCCTTCGCCTCCGGCATGGCGGCGACAGCGACCGTGTTGGATTTGCTGGATTCAGGCAGTCATGTGATCGCGATGGACGACCTGTACGGCGGCAGCTATCGCTTGTTCGAGCGCGTGCGTCGGCGCAGCGCGGGGCTGGATTTCAGCTTCATCGACTTGAACGACGCGAGCGCGCTGAAAGCGGCGCTGAAACCGAACACGCGCTTGATCTGGGCGGAGACGCCGACCAATCCGATGCTGAAGCTGGTCGATCTCGGCAAAGTGTCCGCGTTCGCGAAGAAACACGGTCTGCTGCTGGCCGTGGACAACACCTTCTGCTCGCCGATGGTGCAGCGGCCGATCCAATACGGCGCAGACATCGTGGTGCATTCGGCGACGAAGTATCTCAACGGCCATTCCGACATGGTCGGCGGCGTTGCAGTTGCCGCGAACCATGAACTTGCCGAACGGCTGGGGTTTTTGCAGAACTCGGTCGGCGCCGTGGCCGGGCCTTTCGATGCGTTCCTCGCACTGCGTGGTGTGAAAACCCTCGCGCTGCGCATGCGCGCGCACTGCGCCAACGCGCTTGAACTCGCGCGCTGGCTGGAAAAACATCCTGCGATCGAACGCGTGATCTATCCCGGCCTGAAATCACATCCTCAACACGCGCTGGCGAAAAAGCAGATGGACGGTTTCGGCGGCATCGTCACCCTCATCGTGAAAGGCGGCTTGAAGAAAGCGCGCCGCGTGCTGGAGCGCTGCGAGCTGTTCGCGCTGGCCGAATCGCTGGGCGGCGTGGAAAGCCTGATTGAACATCCGGCCATCATGACGCATGCGTCGGTGCCGATCGAAAACCGCAAGCGGCTCGGCATCGGTGACGGTCTGATCCGCCTCTCCGTCGGCATCGAAGACGTCGAAGATCTCAGACGCGAACTGGAGAGGGCGCTGGCGTGAACACTGCTCATGCACAAGACACCCTGCAGCCGGTGGTGCTCTCCGGAGGTTCCGGCACGCGCCTGTGGCCGGCCTCGCGTGAGAGCCATCCCAAACAATTGCTGCCGCTGCTGGACCAACATTCGCTGCTGCAGCACACGCTGATGCGGCTGCAAGCATTTGATGCCGCCCCCGTGGCGATGCCAATCGTGGTCGGCAACGAGGAGTACCGTTTCATCGTCGCCGAACAGGTACGCGAACTCGGCATCGAACACGCGCAGCTGCTGCTGGAACCGGTCGGCCGCAATACCGCGCCGGCACTGACATTGGCGGCGCTGCTTGCAAGCGAAAACGGAGCTGATCCGCTGCTGCTGGCGATGCCGGCCGATCACTCGATCGGCGAGCAGCAATCTTTCCGCGATGCACTTGCCCTCGCACTGCCCGCCGCGCGCGGCGGGGCATTCGTCACTTTCGGCATCGCGCCGCACCGCGCCGAAACCGGCTACGGCTACTTGCGAATCGGCGCGCAGAAGACGCCAGGCGTATTCGCGCTGGATGCGTTCGTCGAAAAGCCCGATGCGCCGACCGCACAACGTTATCTCGACAGCGGTCAATATCTGTGGAACAGCGGCATTTTCCTGATGCGCGCGTCGAGCTGGTTGCGCGCGATCGAGGCCCTGCAACCGGCCATTTCAGCCGCTTGCAGGCAGGCGATGGCGGCATTGCGCCGCGAGGGCGATTTCCAGCGCGTCGGCCGCGAGGCGTTCGCCGCGTGCCCTTCCGACTCGATCGACTACGCGGTGATGGAGAGACTCCAGAGCCATCCGCAGCTTGGCGCGGCGGTCACCGTGAAACTCGATGCGCGCTGGTCCGACATCGGCGCGTGGGAAGCGCTGTGGGAAGTCGCCGGCAAGGATGGCGCCGGCAATGCGGTGCGTGGCGACGCGCTGCTGCAAGACACGCGCGATTCTTTGGTAATCGCGCAATCGCGCGCGACGGTGGTGGTCGGCGGCGAGAATCTGGTGGTGGTGGATACGCCCGACGCACTGCTGGTGGCGGACAGACGCCGCACGCAGGAAGTGCGCGCAGCGGTGGCGAAACTGAAACAGCAGGGCCGCGCGGAAGTGATCACGCACCGCAAGGTGCAGCGGCCGTGGGGCTGGTACGACTCGCTGGAGCAAGGTGCGAATTTCCAGGTCAAGCGCATCAGCGTCGCGCCGGGCGCCAGCCTGTCGTTGCAGATGCACCATCGCCGCGCAGAGCACTGGGTGGTGGTGCGCGGGACCGCGCGTGTGACCCGCGGCGAGGAGGTGCTGGATCTGCATGTAAACGAATCGATCTTCATCCCGCTCGGCACGAAGCATCGCTTGCAGAATTTCACCCAGGAGCCCGTCGAGATCATCGAGGTGCAGTGCGGCGATTATCTCGGCGAGGACGACATCGTGCGTTTCGAAGACGTTTACGCGCGCACATGAACGCCATTGCGTTGGCGCGCCGCGTGCCGCCGCTCCGAATTTTGTTGCGTCCGCTGGCGCTGATCTGGCGACAACGCACGCTGCTGAAGCGCATGGTCTGGCGCGAGATCTCATCGCGCTACCGCGAGTCTGCGCTGGGTACGGTGTGGGCGGTGGTCAACCCATTGCTGATGCTGTCTATCTACACCCTGGTTTTCGGCTTCATCATGAAGTCGCGCTGGCCCGGGCAGGGCGAGAACAAGCTGCTGTTCGCGATCACGCTGTTCGCCGGGCTGATCGTCAACACGCTGTTCGCCGAAACGGTCAACCGCTGCACCACGGTCATCACCGAGAACTCCAACTACGTCAAGAAGGTCGTGTTTCCGCTGGAAATGCTGCCGCTGGTGGTGTTGGGCAGCGCCGTGTTTCATGCCGTGGTGAGCCTGATCATCCTGATCGTGGCGAACGTGCTGGTCGGCACCGGCCTGCACTGGACCATGCTGCTGCTGCCGGTCGTGATGGGCCCGATCCTGCTGACCAGTGCGGGATTGGGCTGGATCCTGGCATCGCTCGGCGTGTTCCTGCGCGACGCCAGCCAGGTGGTCGGGTTTCTGACCGCGTTGCTGATGTTTCTCAGCCCGATCTTTTATCCGGTCACGGCGTTTCCGGAAAGCGTGCGTCCGTTGCTGTTCCTCAATCCGTTGAGCCTGCCGGTGGTGCAGGTGCGGATGGTCGCGATCGACGGCTCGTGGCCGCACGCGCACGTGATCGTGTACGCCTATTTGATCGGGCTCGCGGTGGCGGCGGTCGGTTTGTGGTTCTTCGAGCGCACGCGGCGGGGATTCGCCGATGTCGTCTGAGCCGATCATCACTGCGCACCAGCTCGGCAAGTGTTACCAGATCTACGAAACCCCTGCCGAGCGCCTGAAGCAGATGCTCTATCCGCGTGCGGCGCGCCTGGTCGGGCGCACCGCCAGTCCGCGCTTCACCGAATTCTGGGCGCTACGCGGTGTGGACTTTCAAATCCGGCGCAGCGAAACCGTCGGCATTCTCGGCCGCAACGGTTCGGGCAAGAGCACACTGTTGCAGGTGTTGTGCGGCACGCTGCCGCACAGTGAGGGTCACTTTGATGTGCGCGGCCGCGTGTCGGCATTGCTCGAACTGGGGGCGGGCTTCAAGCCGGAATTCACCGGCCGCGAGAACGTGCTGATCAACAGCGCCATTCTCGGCATCCCGGAAGACGAAGCCCGAGCACGCATGCAGCAGGTGATCGAATTCTCGGAGTTGGGCGAAGTCATCGATCGTCCGGTGAAAACCTACTCGAGTGGCATGTACGTGCGGCTGGCGTTTTCCGCAGCGATCCACGTCAACCCGGACATTCTGGTCGTTGACGAAGCGCTGGCCGTGGGAGACGCGCGTTTCCAGGCCAAGTGCTTCCGGCGCATCAACGAGATGAAGGAACAGGGCGTTACCATCCTGTTCGTGACGCACGCGACCGAGCAGGTGGCGATGCACTGCACGCGTGCGCTGCTGCTGGACGGCGGCCGGTTGCTCGACGACGGACATCCGCGCGAGGTCAGCAACCGCTATCTCGATCTGCTGTTCGGCCGCAGCACCGCCGAGCGCGAACGAGCACGCGCCTCGGGCGAAGCCGCGGAGGAAAAGGCGCGCGAAGCCGAGCATGGTCTGATCGAGGCGGACCAGGAAAACTCGACCGCGAGCGCGGTGGCGGCTTTCGTCGCCGGACGCGACGCCGCCGGATTCGCCGCCCGCATCAGCTATCACGATGCGGAGTATCGCTGGGGCGACGGCAGCGCGGAGATCCTCGATTATTTGCTGGTATCCGGTGGCCGCGTCGATCCGCCCAACGTGCTCGCCGATGAGGAAGCCGAACTGCTGGTGCGCGTGCGATTCCGCGATGCGGTCGCTACGCCGGTGTTCGGTTTCTACATCAAGACGATCGAAGGCCTGATGCTCACCGGCTGCAATTCGCGCGACGCCGGCGAAGGCTGGGGCGCGCGCTACCGCCCGGCACGGGCCGGCGAGACGGTCGTGTGCCGGTTCCGTTTCCGGCCGCGATTCGAGTCGGGCAATTATCTGCTGTCGGTCGGCGTAGCCGCGGACAACGGTGGAGAATTGCGTCCGCTCGACCGCCGCTACGATTCGATCCTGCTGAAGATCGAAAGCCGCGAACCGTACCACGGACTGGTCGGAATCGGCGCCAGTTGCGAACTGGTGCACTGTACCGTTTGAAGGCGATGACGCAGAACCGCGAACAACTGCTGCAAACCTATGCCGCGTTGCCCGAGGCCTACCAGCCCGCGTGGGGGCTGGACGAAACGCGCACACAAGCGCGACGCGGCAGTGCGGATCGTTTCGCGTTGCTGCTGCGGCACATCGCGGCGCTGCCGGGCGAAGCGCCTCTGCGTGTGCTCGACATTGGTTGCGCGCAAGGCTATTTCGCCCTAGGTCTGACGGCCGAGCTGCGCGAACGCGGCATCGAAGTGATCGGCGTGGATGCGCTTGCCGACAACGTGCGCTTCTGCGAGCAGCTCGTCGCGCATCACGGACTGGAGGCACGCTTCCTCCACGACCGTTTCGATGCAGGATTCTTTCAGCGCCACGCATTCGCCCATTTCGACGCGGTGCTGGCATTGAACGTGCTGCATCACATCCGCGAGCTGCAGGGCGCGCAGGCGATGGAAGCCGCGCTCGCCGCCATCCGCACGCATTCGCGCGTGCTCTTCTGCGAACTGGCACAGCGAGACGAGGCGCTGGACTGGATCGGCGACTGGCACGAATCCGATCACGCGCTGCTGGGCGATTATGCGTTCCGGCGCAGGCTGGGCGAATTCGAGACGCACCTCACGCAAGTGCGCCGTCCGCTGTATGCGTGCAGCAACGATCTGGCGTGCGTGGATGGCAAGTGGTTCCCCTTCGAGCGCGTGCAGGAGCGCGCGCATCCCAACGTGCCCGAGCGCTTCGCCGGACAACGGCGCTTCTTCATTGGCAAGGACACGATCGTCAAGGCCTACCGCGCGGATGGCGATTTCGGATCGTTCAACCGTGCGGAGCTGAAAGCCGAGGCGGAAGTCCTGCGAAAGCTGGGCGACGAACCGCAACGCTATCCGCTGCTGCTGGCGCAATGCGACGATGGCGACAGGGTGTGGCTGGCGAGGGCCATATTGCCGGGTCGCCTGGTCTCAGAACTGATCGAAGCGCATGAAGATTTCGACCGGGGTGTCTTGTTGCGCGCCTTGCTCGAAGAACTCGCACATCTGGAAGAACGCGGTTACCACCACGCCGATATCCGTGCGTGGAACATGCTCTGGCATCAAGGGGGGGTGCGGCTGATCGACTTCGGTTCGATGATGCCGAGCTCTTCGCCGCTGCATCGCATCGCGCTGGCGGCGGTCATCGCGGAACTGGCAAGCGGAACCCTGCAACACGAGGAAGCCTGGTACCTCTCGCTGCGGCCGCTGACGGACTATCCGGCCGAATGGCGGGATACGATCCGGTATCTGTACGGCAGTCCGGAGGCGGACTTTCGCTACCGGGAGGCGATGAAAATTCTGGAGGCCAAGGGTTCGTGCATGTCCCAGATGCCGCAGGAAATTCATGCGGATGTTCTGGCTGCGTGCGCGCAGGCGCAGATCGGCCACGTGCGGCGGCTGCGCGAGCATCTGGCGGACATCGAACGCCATCTCCGCGACACAGCCGCTCAGGCGCGCTACGAACGCGAATCGGCGGGCAAGGCCTTGCGTGAAGCGGAAGACTATGCCGCATCTTTGCGGGCGCGCATCCTGCGGCAGGAAGCCGAAGCACGCGCCGAACGCGCGGAAGCGGCGAGAGCACTGGCCGATGCGGCCGGTCATGCAGAATCGCTGAAGTCGCGATTGGAACGGCAGGAAGCCGAAGCACGCGCCGAGCACGCGGCAGCGGCGAAGGCATTGGCCGATGCGGCCGGTTATGCAGAATCGCTGAAGTCGCAATTGGAACGGCAGGAAGCCGAAGCACGCGCCGAGCACGCGGCAGCGGCGAAGGCACTGGCCGATGCGAACCAATACGCGCGATCGCTTGAAACCGAACGCGCGCAATTGAAGGCGCGCGTGGCCGACCTTGAAACCCGACTCGATCTCATGCGCCGCCGCTTCCGATTGCTGAAACCCCTGTGGCCGCGCGAACAAGGAAATGCGGAATGATGGACCAGCCGGTTTTTTTCACCATCGTCTCGCGCAATTATCTGGCCTACGCGCTGACGCTGATGCAATCGGTGGCGGAGCAATATCCACATTCGCCGCGCTACCTGTGTCTGGCGGACGATACGGCCGGCGATGCCGCACTCGACACCGATCTCTTCGAGACCGTGCCGATCGACCGGTTGAAGTTGCCGGATTTCCAGGCCTTCGTGTTCCGCTACGACATCATGGAACTGAACACGGCGGTCAAGCCATACATGTTCGCATGGCTGCGCGAGCGTCATCGCGATGCCGGCATCGTCTACCTCGACCCGGACATTCTCGTCCTGCGCAAGCTGGAAAAGGTGGAGCGTGCCTTCGCCGACGGCGCGCTGGCCGTACTGACGCCGCATCTCACCGCGCCGATCGACGACGACAAGTTTCCGGACGAGCTGTCGATCATGCGCAGCGGCGTCTACAACTGCGGCTTCGCCGCGATCAACGCAGCGCATCCGCGCGCGGCGGATCTGATCGCGTGGTGGGAAGCGAAACTGGAGTTCGGTTGCTTCGTCGACCTGGAAGGCGGCTTGTTCACCGACCAGAAGTGGATGGATCTGGTGCCGGGCATGTTTCCGGATGTGGCGATCCTTCGCGACGACGGCTACAACGTGGCGTACTGGAACCTCGCGCAGCGTCCGGTCGCGCAAGCGGGCGACGGCGGTTACACCGCCAATGGCGCGCCGCTGGTGTTCGCGCATTTCTCTGGCGTGGTGCTGGCCGATCGCGAAGCGTTCTCGAAACACCAGAACCGTTTCACGGCGGCGGACATCGGCGGACTGCGCCCGCTCTACGACCGCTATCTTGCGCTGCTGCGCGAAAACGGCCATCTGGAACACGCGCGCAAACCCTACGCCTACGGCCATTTCAGCGACGGCGAGAAAATCTCGCCGGTGATGCGGCGTGTGTATCGTCGGTTGTTCGACGTGCGTTGCGAACATCCGTTGCGCGAACCGCTGACGATGGATCGCGACCTGTTCAACCAGCCGTGCGCGGAACTGCCGCACGACGACGCGCTGCCGGTCAGCCGGCTGATGTACGAAATCTGGTGCATGCGCGCCGATCTGCAGGAGGTCTTCAATCTCAACACGCGCGAAGGCCGCGACGGGTTCATCCGCTGGTATCTGGCGGCGGCCCCGAGCGAGATGGGCATCGCCGCACGTTATATCGAACCGATCCGCGAGCAGTTCACCGGCGCGCTGGCCTACGCCCGGCAGGTGGACCAGAAAACCGGAAACGCCGCCCCCGTTGCCGATGACAAACCCGGCGAGGCGCCGGTGCCCACGCCCGCGCCGGCCGAACCCATGCGCGCGGGCGTGCTGCCGCGCGGCCCGCGCTATCACGCGGGGCAATTGCTGCTGCGCATGCTGGCGTGGGGAAGACGGCGCGCGCTGCTGGTGCGCTGGTATCAGCGCGTGCCGCAGAACTGGCGCATGGCCGTGCGCCGCCGCGCGTATGCCTATTCGGGCGTGCCGTTGCCGCCGACCGCGTTGCCGCGCGCGCCGCGCGTTCGTCGCGAATCCGCGCGCGCCGCCGTCAAGCCGGATGAAAACGCGCGCGGCGTCAACCTGGTCGGCTATGCGCGCGGCGAATTCGGCATCGCCGAAAACGTGCGCTCGTATGCGCGCGCGCTGGAAGCCGCGAAGTATCCATTTCTGATTCGCAATTTCGACGTGGGCGTGGCCAGCCGTCAGCTCGATCAATCGATGGAACGATATTTTTCCGAAACGCTGCGCTACGGAGTCAATGTGTTCTTCATCAATGCCGACCAGATGCAGGTCGCGCGCGACGCGCTGGGCGCGGCGGCGTTCGAGGGCCGTTGCAACATCGGTTATTGGCTGTGGGAACTGGAACATTTTCCGCGCGCGTGGGACGGCGCGCTGGATCTGGTGGACGAAGTCTGGACGCCGACAGAATTCGTACGCGCCGGCATCGCCGCCAAGACGGAAAAGCCGGTCCTGAAGATTCCGAAAGCGGTGGAATTCACGCCGCCTGCCGGCATGGATCGCGCGCACTTCGCTCTGCCGCCGGATGCCTTCGTGTTCCTCTTCAGCTACGACTTCAACGGCTTCGCCGCGCGCAAGAATCCTGAGGCGGTGCTGGCCGCCTTCCGCCGCGCCTTCCCGGCCGAACAGCGCAACGTGAAATTGCTGCTGAAATCGGTCAATGGCCACCGTTTTCCGGAAAAGCTGGCGGAATTGATGCAAGCGGTCGCCGACGATCCGCGCATCGAGGTGCGCGATGGTTTTCTTGCGCGCGAGGAAATGTTCGGCTTGCAGAACGCAATCGACTGCTACGTCTCGCTGCACCGTGCCGAAGGTTTCGGCTTGGGCCTCGCCGAGTGCATGTATCTGGGCAAGCCCGTGATCGGCACCGCGTGGTCCGGCAACATGGAATTCATGACTGCGGAAAACAGTTGCCTGGTGGATTACACGCTGGTTCCGGTGCGGGAAGGCGAATACCCGTTCTGGCAAGGCCAGCGCTGGGCCGAGGCCGATGTCGATGCCGCCGCGCGCGCGATGCGGCGCGTGGTCGAGGATCGCGAATGGGCGCGCGCGCTGGGCCGGCGCGCCGCTGCGGATATCCGCGCGCAATTGTCGAAGGCGGCATGCGCGCAGGCGATGATCGCGCGGCTGGACGCACTTGCGCGCCGGGGCATCGCGGCGTGACCGCGCGCGGCCCTGCGATCGTGCCGCGCGGCGAATTCGGCTTCATCAATCTGCTGCGTGGCTCGGCTGCGCTAGCAGTGGTGTATTCGCATCTGGTCGGCGAGTATCTTGACTGGATGCATCAAACCTGGTGGTTGAAGCGCCTGGTGGATGCGGGACTGGAGCGTCCTTTCGCGATCGCTGGTCACTTCGGCAGACTGGGCGTGATGGTGTTCTTTCTGATTTCTGGGTTCATCATCACGCATGTGGCGCATTCCGAAAATCCCTTGCAATTCGCCATTCGCCGCGTATTTCGCATCTATCCCGCTTACTGGCTGACGATTGCAATCGTGATCATCTTCGGCCTCTTCGAATATCCATTCGACGTGGCGCTGCTGCACGATTGGCGTTCCATGTTGAAGCTCGCGACCCTTACCAATTATCTTTTTTATCCGCAGAACATCGTGCTTGGCGTCGCCTGGACGTTGCAGATAGAAGTAATATTCTATGCACTGATCCTGTTGCTGATACCCCTGATCAGACGCTCGCCATCTTTGACGTTGGCGCTGGAGCTCGCGTTCGTTCTTGCCGCATTGCTGCTCGCTCGTTTCGACGGCTCCAGCTGGTATTTCTTTGCCGTCAATGCGGGCTATCTCCCGTATCTGCTGATCGGCCAATTGATCTATTTTTATCGAAGCGGCGGTCTGACCGGCGCACGGGCGATGTCATTCGGCGCAGCCTGCTACTTCATCATTCTTTTCGACCTGCGCCTGCTGCACCAGGATTTGCTGGAGCCGGCGCAGTCGCGCATGCTTTGCCTGACGATGGCGCTGGGAATTTTTGTCTGGGCGATGCGTTATGGCAATGAGGCCGGAATGATGAGATGGCCGAAGTTTTTCGCGAATATCAGTTACTCGCTTTATCTCCTGCATGCTCCGATCGGATTGCTGCTGCTCGCGTTGCTGAAGCCCCATATCGGATATGGCAATGCCTTGCTGGTTGCGGTGGTCGCGGTGATCGCGACGGCGGGGTTGGTGCACCGCTGCCTCGAACGGCCGGCCATCGAGTTCGGGCGGCGCCTGTCCAACCGATTCCGCGAGCGGCATCGGGAAATCGTGCATGCTTAAATCTCGCGCAGCGGCCGCGCCACTGTTGCCGGTATTGACCGCGATGACGATCGCGAGTTGTGGAGATTCGGTTCCGCTCGCACCGACTTCGTCCGGCGGGCCTGCGTCGATCGCCACATCGGCGATGCCGGCCGCGCCCGGTCCGCTATTCGGCGGTGGCGAAGTGCAATGGGGGAAATTTGTCCTCACCAAAGCGGCTGCCGGCAATGCGACCATCGTCCAAGGCTGCAATTTGGATGCGATCTACAATGCGCCTCCGGGCGACGCGGCATTGCATCGCGATGTGAAAGTGCTGTTCGCCGGCTGGTTGGCGGACCCTTCCGCAGGCAGAGTGCCGGCGCGATTCCAACTGTTGTTGCGTGGAACGCGAGCCTATGAACTTGCCGTGCGGGGCGGTGCGCAGACGCGGTGGGACGTAGCGGCCTTTTTCAGGAATCCGGCACTTTCCCGAGCGGGCTTTCGGGTCATGGCCGATTTGTCGGCGGTCACGCCGGGCGAATACGGGGTTTCGTTCGCTTACAATGACGGTGACCATGCAGCGATCTGCGATTCGGGCAGAAGGGTTGCCGTCCGTTGATGATGCTGATCGTCTCGCGCGTGTGCGAACGAAGGGGATCCATGTCCTTTTCCGCATCGGCTTTGGCCGCAATGCTTGTAGTGATGTGTTGCCTCCCGGGATGCAGCGGTCGCACAATCAATAGTGAGCCTGTGCCTGTAGTTGCGCCGCCGCCGGCGCCCGAGGCGCAAGGCACGCTCATGGTGGAGCATGCCGCCTTCGCGCCGGTCGCGGCCGAGCAGGTAAATGACTATGTTCGCGGTGGCGGCGGTTGCAGCCTCGACGCGATCGACGGCAACACGCCCGCGATCATGGAGCGCAGCGGCAAACCGTTGCTGCATGGCTGGCTGGCGGATATCGCGGTGGGAATCGTGCCACCGCATTTCGAGATGGTGCTGCGAGGCCAGCAGGATTTCGCGCTGCGAGCCCATGGAGGCGACCAGCCACGTCCCGACGTGGCGAAGTACTTCGACGAGCCCGGATTGACGCAATCCGGTTACGAGATCATCGCCGATGCCTCCGGCGTGCCGCCAGGCGATTATTCGGTCGTGTTTCTCTACACCAGCGAAGGGCAGCCGGTGCAATGCAATCCTCAAGTGCGGATCACCGTGAAGTGAGCGAGGCGGCAGCAAGCAAGATGCGATCGCGATTATTCGCGCGGCGCTGGATCAGCATGGCGCACGCAAATGTGCTTTTTGGGGGAGACGCGACGGCATGATCGTGCGCGACTATTCCGAGGTGCCGCGCGGCGAATTCGGTTTCATCAATCTGCTGCGTGGGCCGGCGGCATTGCTGGTGGTCTATTCTCATTTCGTCGGTCAGTATCTGAGCTGGACGCAACAGACATACTGGTTGAAACGGTGGGTGGATGCGCTGTTCGAAAAGCCGCTGGTGATCGTGGATCATTTCGGCCAGTTGGGCGTAATGGTTTTTTTCCTGATTTCCGGCTTCATCATTACCCACGTTTCGCGATTAGAGAACCCGCTGCGCTTTGCGATCCGGCGGGTATTCCGCATTTATCCGGCCTATTGGGTGATACTGGCTGCGGTGCTGGCGTTCGGCCTGTCGGATACGCCATTTGATTATGCCGTGTTGCGCGATTGGCGCACCGTACTGCGGTTGGCCACGATCACAAATTATCTGCACGATCCGCAAACGGTTGTGCTGGGCGTGGCCTGGACACTGCAAATCGAAGTGATCTTCTACGCACTCGTGGCGATCGTCACGCCATTGATCCGACGCCATCCACTATGGGCGATGGTCGCCGAACTTGCGTTGGTTTATGCAATCGTGGCGGGCGCGCACTTGTTCGGATCGGACTGGTTTCTATTCGCGGCCAATATCGCCTACTTGCCCTACCTGCTGATCGGACAGGCCATTTACTTCTACTGGGCCGGAGGACTGCGCGGTCCCACCGCACTGGGGTTGGGTTGGCTGGCGTACTTCGCGGCAGTATTAGGCCTGTGGCACATCCACACCGGGTTCCTGGATCCCGAGCATTCCCGCATTCTGGGGTTGATCCTAGCTTTGGGCATTTTCGTGTGGTCGATGAATTACGGCCACAAGATCGGCTTGATGCGCGTCCCGCGTCTTCTCTCCGACATCAGCTATTCGCTCTATCTGGTGCACGGCCCCGTGGGCTTGGCGATTATCGAGGGATTGCACGCACACATCGGTTACGGCAACGCCGCGTTGCTGGCATTGATGGCGGTGTTGCTGTTGGCTTACATCATCCATCGGATGATCGAACGTCCCTTCATCGAGGTTGGGCGACGATTGTCCAACCGGTTCAAGAAAACGCCCCAAGTCGCGGTGGCGTGAGTCACGGCACGGAGGACATCATGCAAAAGCAATTGACGAAGGCGTTGTGCGGTGCGGTTCTGATCGGTGCGGCCGGGTCTGGTTTGAGCGCGTGCGGAGATTCCACACCCGCGCCTCCGTCTGTACCGACTGGTGCCGCCGCTGGGAGTCAGACGGCGCAAACGGCGCCGCAATCTCTCCCGTCAGCGGCGCCAAAGACTCCGATGCAGGGCGCGTTCGTTCCAATTGGCGCGGATGAACTTGCAAAAATTACGCGCACCGTGCCGGACTGCAATCTCGACAGCATCGACGGCAAACCCGCGGAGGGTGCGGTACTGGACCATGCCACCAAAGCGATCTTCTCGGGATGGTCCGCTGACGGCGCCAATCATTCGGTACCTGCGTATGTCCGGCTGGTGTTGAAGGGTGTTCGGGATTACGCAGTGCAGACGGGCACCGGTTATTTGCGTCTCGACGTAGCGCAGTCGACCAAACAACCGGCATTCGCCAATTCGGGCTACACCGTGCAAGCCGACTTGTCCGCGGTCGCGCCGGGACAGTATTCCATCGTGATTCTCCAGCCGGCCGTGGGTCAGACGATTTCCTGCACGCCGGGCAAGCAAGTCACGGTTCGCTAGTTCGGTGCAACCGAGACGTAGGCCAGCAATCATCGGTACGCACATGCTTGAACCCATTGACAAACGGCGCTCAATTCTATGGTGCGGCATCGTGTTGCTCGCCCTGCCCGCTATTGCCGTGCAAATCTGGCTGGTGGCGCAGTTTCGTTCCTATCTCGGTACGCGCTTCATCGAGGACCTCGGATTCGCACTGGCCTTCTGCGCGCTACTGGTGCTGGTTGCTCGCTGGCGTCTGCTGGGGCTGTTGTCGTGGCCGGTGGCGACAAGCTTGTATCTGCTGTGGCTGTTGCTGGTGTTGAGCGAAGCGGTTTCGTATTACCTGCAAGCAGACACCTTCAACGACAGATTCTTCGCCCACCTCGACCCGGAGAATCTGTCCACCGGGCTGCATGCCTTTCCGCTGCAAATCGGCGGAGGATTGCTGTTGCTGGCGGCGATGACGGTGCTGTGCGGTGTGCTGATGCGGCGATTGGCGCGTCGCGACGGTGCTGTTTCGGCGCACGTTTCAGGCGCGGCAAAGGCCGCGACTCTGGTCGCATTGGTAGTTTTGACATTGACGCTGGATTCCCCGCCACGCCGGCTGATCCACTACTTGCTGCATTACGAAAAGCTGGCCGAAATCGCCGATACGCCGCAGGCGCGCTCCGTTTACCGGCAGCTCGATCCGGATCCAGTGTCGCGAGCGCGGCTACTGGCTTCGCCTGGACGCAATCTGGTGTTGATCTACATGGAATCGCTGGAACGGATGTATGCCGATCCGAAAGCGTTTCCGGGGCTCACTCCGAATCTCGACCGGCTGCGCGCGCAAGGGCTGGATTTCTCCGGTTTCGAGAGTTTTGATGGAGCGACCTACACCATTGCCGGCATGTTCGCTTCGCAGTGCGGCGCACCGTTATTCACCAGTCCGTTCGCCGCATTCGACTACGCAGCTGGCAACAACAACGACGAGACCACTTTCCAGCCGAAGCTGGTGTGTCTGGGCGATGTGCTGCATGCCGCCGGTTACGACCAGGTTTACATCGGTGGCGCACCGATCAGTTTTTCCAACAAGGGCCTGTTCTACAAGATGCACGGCTACGACCAGGCGTTGGGCCTGGACGAGCTGGAGGCCGCCGCTGGCGGCAACCTCCCCAATTCCGGCTGGGGACTTTACGACCAGGATCTGTTCCGTCTGGCGCTGAATCAATACCGGCAACTGGAACAGAGCGGCAAACCGTTCAATCTGACGATGATCACGCTGGATACCCATCCGCCGGATGGCCGGCCCTCGCCCGGATGTCCGCGTTACACGGCCAGCTCCAACTCGATGCTGCAATCGATCCACTGTACCGATTACCTGATCGGTCAATTCATTGCGCAGTTGTCGCGCGAGGCGAGTTGGCGCAACACGGTGGTGGCGGTGATGAGCGATCACCTCGCATTGCGCAACGATTCCGAACCGCTGTACCCCAAGGGCTACCATCGTCAGCCGCTGCTGTTTGTTCTGAACGCGGGGCAGGGCGAGCGCTCCATGCGCTTCTACCACATGGATGTCGCGCCCACGCTGCTGGACCTGCTGGGCGTGCACAACAACGCGACGTTTCTCGCCGGCGCGGATCGCGCGGAGGCCGGAGCGCTCAGCAGCCGGCTGGTGTCCGACGATCTCACCGATGCGGTGATTCGTGACGTGTTGTGGGCGAATGCCAATGAATTTCATCTGTGCAAGAACGACACGCTGCTTTCGTCCACGCCAGACGGCTTCAGGATCGGCGGCCGCGAATTGCCGATGAATGATCAGGGTGAAGCGGAAACGGCGCTCGATGAAGACGAGGTGTTGACTTTCTTCCTCGGGCCACGCAACGCCAGCCTCCTGTTAGCCCAGCGCGACGATCTGAACACCGTGCTCGCACAACGCGGTGAAGCCAGCGCGCTGATGATCCGCCCGCTTCATCCGTACGAGCGCAAGCCGGCTTTGTTTTCCGTGGATTGGCTGGGCAGGCGTGGCGCCTTCGCCCATATTGCCGATCTGCAGCGGTTATCTGGGTTGCGAATCAGCTCGCCGGATTGCCGCGGCCTGTTGGCGCGCGCAGATGCCGCTCCGCCGGGTGAGATCATGGATTACGCTGCGCGCTTCACCGCTCGAACCGATCCTCCGTTCCCGGAACTTCCCGCGTTACCCGCGCAGCTCGACTTCAGCGACGGACATGCGCGCGCCTACAAACGCGAGATCGGCTGGTTGTCGCCGCAGGACTGGGGCTCTTTCGCACGAGGCGACCGGGCGCTGGTGGCGTTCCGCCTGCCACGTGAGCATTGCCATGCCGCCGTGCTGAGGATGGATATCGACCCCTATCTGCCGCGGTCGCGGCCGAATCTGGATGTGCAGGTTCTCGTGAATGGCTCTCTTGCGACGACTTGGCATTTCAAGGGTCCGGACGTTGACGATCCCAATGCCGTCAACGCCGTGCAACAAGCCAGCGCACCCTTGCGGGTGAACAATGATTCCTGCGATGCGCTGGTGGAAATGCGCTTCTCCAGGCCCGGCGGCCATCCACCGCCTTGGCCGGATGACGAGGACGCACGCAATCTGCAACTGCGGTTGGTGGCTGCGAGCGTCGAGGCCCCTGGTGCGGCACCTGTGCACGCGGTCGCGTCGCACTGAGTCTTCTAATGCACTGCCGTATTGTCGGTGCGATTGATATGCACGTCACGCAGCCATGCCCAATCGCATGCGCCATTACTACCGGGCGGCCCGATGCTGATCGTAAGCTGCAACCGACGATTCGCGGGAACCTCCACTGTGCGCGTCAAATCAGCGGCGTAACGATGCGCGCTGTCGCGGAAGGGGTCGAGGTAATCGAAGGCACTCGCAGTCAGCGGTTGCCCTTCAACGCCGGCGCCGATGCCGATGCCATCCGGGTGGGCCGCCAAGCAGGCTTTGTTATCGAGCGCATTCGGCGCGATGCCGTAATGTGCCGAGATCGCATATCGGCCCGCAGGCACGGAGAAGACAAGTGTGGCCGGCGCCTGGAAGTTGAGTGCGTCCGCGCCATCGACCCGCCAGCGGCGCGGCTTTTGCGACATCGCGATAGGCAGAACATTGAAACCGGGGTAGTACGCCGCGAGCAAGCCGAAGCTCAACTGCTCCTTGCGCACCAGACCAAACGGAAACAACTGCCACGGACCGGCGATCCGGAAGACGGGCTGACCCCAAACATAGGCCTGCCGCACCGTGATGCTTTTCACCTCGTGCTCGTCGCTGCCCAACAACCAGTTGATGTAAGTGTCCTTGTCATCCAGCGTAGGGCTCAGCATGAAGCCGGATCGTGCAATGGCGCGCGGAATGCGGTAACGGAATGTCTCGCCATCGCGCAACACGGTTTGCAGATAGAGCGCGGGTTCGCGCGTCAGAAGCGTGGCCAGCTTTCCGGCCCACGTGAGTTGCACATCGAGCTTGGCAAAGATCGCATCCTGCGCGAACCGCGGAATGAAAGTTAGCTGCTCTGGCGATGCGGCCAACCGTACCGGATGCCCATCATCGAGCGCGTGCGGGACCGTCCGTTCGCGGTGAAACAGCAGGAAATTTCCTTCGCTTATCAGCGGGCGATAGTCTTGCAGGATGCGCGGCAACGCACGCGCGTCGTCCGCAGTCGGAAAGTTGTCATCGATCGTGCCGAATGCAAGGATCACCCAAGGCGGTGCATTTCTTGAACCGAAGAATGCCGCGTTCAAGCGCGACAGCTCGTCCGAATAAGCCGAGTAGCTCTGGAATACCGGTCGCGGATCGTAATTGAGATCATTGGCCAGCAGCGCGCCTTGCTGATGGGTCAGCAGATCGACCGGTTGCCGGCCTACCATGGCGTCGATCTGCGGCAACGCCAGCTTGTGACGGTTCTCTTCCCACAACCTCATGCGGTACGCGTAGGCCTGCTGCGGATCCGCGATTTGCCGTAGCGACGATTTCAATGCACCGACAGTTGCCTTGCCGGAATACAAGATGCGGTAGGTGCGGGCAGGATATGTTTCGGTGCCACGCAGCAGCATCAGAGGCAGTAGCGCCATGATGAATGCGGCCGCACGGGTGCGCACGTCAAGCTGTACGGTTGCCAGCCACAAGCCCGCTGCCAACACCGCGATCCAGGCGCAGGCCGACCAGAAGATCAGTAAATGTCCGTCATCAGCGCGCAGCGTGCCGGCGCGATAAGCCAGCCCCGCAGCCGCAGCCAGCACGATCGCGCAGATCAAACGCGGGGGACGGTGCCGCCCGCGCCAAGCCGCTGCAGCCAGGATCAATAGCACGATGAGCAGCGCCATCAAGGCGTTGACATCGTCCGACGGATGTTTCGGCGGAGCTTGCAGCGCGCCCCCGTAGTAGAGCGCGATCTGCCACGACCAGCCGAAGAATGCAGGCAGATTCGACAGATGCTGCCCGCATATCAGCCACGCAATCACCGGTGCAATCAGACTGGCGAGCAGGAAGACCATCGCAAGCACTGGCCTGCGCGCCAAGGCGAACATCGCGCAACCCGCTGGAACCCACAACAGCCATAGGGGAAACGCGCTGAATTTCAGCAGCGGCAGCAGCGCTTCGAGCGCCGCCAGGGCCGCCACGATCACGAACCCGCGCCAATTCGCATCGTTTTCCGCATAACGCGACAGCATCAGAAACGCCAGCGGATAAGTCATGATCCACAGCGCCGAGCTACTCCAACCAATCGCCAGCACCCAAGTGACGAGCAGGTAGGCGATCCCGAGCACCAGTGGCAGCCGCGCCACCGCACTCGCCGCCAGCCACGCGCAAATCAACGCGAGACAGGTTTCCAATGCCAGCCAAGTCCAGTAGAGCTGCGGATCGAAAGGCGTGTCGGGTGAGAGAAAACCCAGCGGCCCGTAGGTGAAGACCAGATCGCGGCCCCATTGCGCGCCGTGCAGGATGCCCCAGTTGAGCACGGCTTGCCATGACGCATCGAGACTCGCACCCGCTGGTGCGTTTCCGAATTTCATTTGGGCCGTAAACAGCAGCAAGCCGATAACGGTGGCGATGGCGTAGCGCGCGGCGTTCGCGCCGTTGTTCGACAACTTCACGTGTTTTTGTCTCCTGCGCTGCCGGCGTAAACCGGCGCGTGCATCTGGATCGCTACAAAGGCCGGCTGATCGACGCCCAGCGTTGGTCGCGGACGACGAAGTAGACGTTGATCGACTTTCCTTTCGCTTTGTTGACGCAAGGGGAGGGCAAAGTGATCAACCATCCGCTGGCAGATGCAGCTGCGTTATGCAACGCTGCGGCTACATCGGGCCGCGGCAAACCGGTCAGCGCGGTTTCGCTGCAGGCGCCCACCACGGCGAACACTTCAGCGGGCGGAGCGGAAGTGTTCGTATCGAACGCCCAACCCGTCAAGGTCGCGGTGCCGTCGGCGCCGATCATTGCCTGATCCCATCCGCTCTGCAGGCCGTCGCTATGCAAAGCCGGTTTGGTTGGAGCGTCCCGCAAGTTCAACTCGTCGGCTGCGGGCGGGCGCGCAAACGGACCCAAGCGGTATTGCCGCAGGGTGGCCAATCCCTCGGCCACGATTCTGGCGTTCACATGCGCGCGATGCATGAACATTCCAGGTGTCAGCGTCCAAGGTGATTCCCGCCAGGCGCGATCGAGCGCGGCGAGTTGCGGCGCGTTGGCGCTCTCGATGCGCCAGTAGGCGAAGTCGTTGTAAATCGCGGCGAGGACGAACGCCGCCAGCAGCCAGCGCAACCCTTCGCGCATCGACTCCATGACTTCTTTCCAACTGCCTTCGGGTTTCGAAAACACCGATTCCGCGAAAGCCAGCAATGCCACGGGCAACAGGCACAGGAAAGGAATGTAGCGTTCGTGCAGCGGTAGCTCGCCGTTCAATGTGCGGCTGGTGCCGATCAACGCCCCCAGCACGATCACGTAGATCACCAGGAACACCAGCGCCGGAAAGCGATCCATTTTTCTTATACGGTTATAGCCAAAGGGTAGACTCAGCAGGAAGACGGCCACGGAAACGCACAGCGATGCGATGCCCAGTCGACCGTTCCCCAACACGAAGGCGAGTTCCCTTGCGAAAACGACATGAAAGTTCGGCGTCAATGCCGTTTGCAATACGGCGCCTGGATGGCCACGACGCATGTGCCGCCAGTACGCGAGCAGCACTGCGCACCATGCCAGCCAGGCTCCGGTTTGCGCCAGCGCCTGTTTGGTACTGCCGCGCCTGCCCAGCCATGCCTGCACGAGCAGAACCAGCAGCACGGCGGGCAGCACGGGCAGGCAGTAACCGCCGGAATTGATGCCGATGAAGGTCAGCAAGGCGCACGCGGCCAGCGCTTTCCACGATGACGAACGCAGCACGCAGGCACCTGCGGCGAGCGCGAGCAGCAACGACACGGTCATCACCACGTTCCACGCGTCCAACCAGATTTCCGCGGCGCGCAGCGAAAGAAAAGTCAAACCGAGAAAGATGCCGGTCAAACGCGCTGAGCGCGGCAGGTAATGCGTCAGCAACACATACAATGTTGCCAGCATCACCGCTACGCTGAAGAAGATCCCCGCGCGCTGGTCGTAATTGAAAGCGCGATCCAGGATCAGACTTATGAAATTCGGCAGCGCGGTGATATGTCCCCACCGGCTGATGAATAAATCCGCAAGCCAGGGACCGCCATTGCGGAAGTCGACCCACACCGGAATGAAGTACCAAGTTTCCCATACCGGAAAGCTGTGCGCGTAGACCAGCACGAACGCGAGCAACGCGACGGCGGGAACCAACAGTGCTGCCCAGCGTGTGGTGCTATCCGTCATCGTGGTCTGTATCGTTCAACGGAAGGTGAAATGCTTGTGGCCGATGTAACTGGTGACCGCCGGAATGGCTACGCCGATCGCATGCGCCACAGTCTCTGCGTGCCAGGTGAAGCCGGTCAGCGGAAACACTCCGCGCGCCAGCAGCAGGCTGACCGCCAGGGTCTGCGCCACCGCGGCCAGGTTCACCACCACGAACCACAACATCTGATGGTGCAGCGGATTTTCCGTTTCGGTGAACACCAACAATCGGTTCAACACGAATGCGGTGATCAGGCCGATGCAGAACGCGATCAGGATCGATGGCACATATTCCATCCAATGGCCCAGCACGATACGCGAACCTACGTTGGCCGCGGCGGCCACACCGCTCACCGCCACAAATTTGAAGAAGCGTCCGGAAATGAGACTTCGCGGCGCGCGCAGAACGGATGTCATACCTGAGCCTTGCGCGCGACCACCAGCGCCTGCTTGCCGAGCAGACGCCACGCCGGTGGAAATCGCAAATACAGCGCCACTAGCCACGGCGCCTGCGGCAACCGGCTCTTGGTCGTATAGGGGAGGAAGCGCGGAATCACCACTTCCGGCGCGAAGCCCGCCAGTTGCAGGCCTTCCACCAGGCTGCGGTCGCTCAACGCGGTGTGGTGATCGAAGAAATCCCAGTATTCCGCATACGCGAACCGGATGTTCGGCTGCAGCACGATGATGTGTCCGTCATCGTTCAAGATGCGGCGCGCTTCGCGAAACGTGCCCAGTACCAGTTGCTTGTCGGGCAGGTGCTCCAGGAAGTTGCTCATGAACACCACATCTGCGCTGCCCGCCGGTAATTGGCGGATCGCGGTGCAGGATTCATTGATGACGCGCACGCCGGGAGCGGCGAAATGGTGCACTTCCGGGTTGAGATCCACGGCGATCTTGTTCGCCGCGGTGACATTGTTGATGAATTCGCAATAGCCGGCGCCGATATCCACTACGGTGTCGCCGGGGTTCACCCAGCGACTGAAGAACCGCTTGCACAACACCTGCCAGATGGCCTGCTTGTGCTTTAGTTCGTGTTCGGGAAAGCGATGCCGGTACAGCGTTTCGAGTTGATCGCCGGATTCGAGTTGACGTGCTTCGGTCATTTCGGAGTTCCTGCCATGGCCACGCGCGTCAGCTCGCGCGCCACGTTCACGCTCTCGTTGATCGAGCGGTCTTCGGGGTAGTAATAAGCCGTGTCCGCCATGAATAGGCCGTCGACTGGTGTGCGCATCGGTGGCAGCATGTCGTAAAAGCCCGGCGGGCAGATGGTCTGGGCAAAATCGTAGCGGTGACAATGCCTCGCCAACACCCACTCAACGTGGAATTGCGGGTTGATGTGTGGAAGATAGCCGATCACCTCGTCGATCAATTCGTCGTTGCTGCGCGACCATTTGGGGTGCGTCTTGGGCATGTAGAACGGCGCATAAACGATCGACACGCCGCTCTCGGGATTGAGATTGGAATATTCGATCAATCCGGGGATCTCGATACCAGGTTCGTTGATGTTGGTCCAGAAGTTGCGGCTGAGCGGCTGTTTCAATTTCAGGATCACACAGGCGACCGGAATGTTCTTGATCGCCTCGATGCGCGCGGCGAAATCGCGCGGCAGTTCCGGCACCAGGCGGGGCACGTACTGGATCGGCGCGGTGGAGATCACCGCATCGCACGACAGCTCGGTGCCGTTGACGACGATGCCGGCAACGCGGCCGTCACGCACCTCGACGCGCTCGATCCCGGATTGCAGATGGATGCGGCCTCCGCGCTCGGTGATGTAGTGTTCCATCGCGCGCAGCAGCGTCGCCGAGCCGCCTTGCAGATAACCGAGACTCTCGTGCATCAGATTGCGCCGTGACTTCGCCACGCGCTGGATGCGCGTGCCGATCCAGGCGGCGGAAATCCGGTCGGTATACTCGAACAGCTTCAGTTCGAACAGGTTCTTCCATAGCACGTCATAGGCGCGCTGGCCGATCCACTTCTTGATCCACTGCGTCGCTAGCAGTTTGTCGTAGGGCCGCCAATCCTTGACGGACTTAGCGCGCAGGGCATGCAAGCCGTAGCGGAATTTTCTGATCAGCCCGAGCCCATCGAACTTCAGCAACGCGACCGGATTGCCCCAATCCTGCAATTTGCCGCGATGGAAATAGCCCATGTAGGTATCGACCCAGCGCAGCGTGTGCGACAGGTTCAATTCGTCCAGCAGCTTGAAAAGCGCGAAATCGGTTTTGCAGATGAAGTGGTAGTAGCGTTCGATTTCCAACCCGTCGAAATCGAAACTCGCGGACATGCCGCCGATGCGGTCGTCGCGCTCGTACAGATCGACTTCGTGACCGCCTTTCAGCAGCTCCATCGCGGCCATCAGGCCCATCGGACCTGCGCCAAGCACTACGAAATGTTTGCGGGTTTCCAAGTTCATCTCAACGTTTCAACACGATGCCGCTGTAGCGCGGATCGCAGTAGCTCTCGCGCACGGCATTCTCGAACGGCGTCTGCTTCACGCCGAAGGTGGCGAGCGTGTCCACGCCGCAGAAGTCGTCGCCGGCGGTCAGGGCCTTCAATTGATCGGCGGTGAACGGCGGTTTGCGGCTGAAAACGGCATACAGTTTCAGCAGGAAGCGGAACAATCCGTAGGGGATGTGCACGATCGCGGTGCGCAGTCTTTTCACCCGCTTGATGGTGCGGATAATGTCCACGTAATCGATGCGGGTGTCGCCGACGATGTCGTAGACCTCGCCATCGGGCTGGCGTCGCAGGCAGGCGATGATGCAGCGGCAGAAATCGCGCTCGTACAGAGGCTGGCGCATGTAGCGGCCATCGCCCGGGATCGGAAACACCGGCGTCTTCTCCATGAAGCGCGAGAGCCAGCCCAAGTGCTTGGGATCGAACCAGCCGAACATCAACGTGGGTCGCAGGATGCAGTGACGGATGCCCGATTCGATCACCAACTGTTCCTGCGCTCTCTTGGTGCGGGTGTAGTCGTCATCCGCGACCGACACCACGACCGATGAGCTGATATGCACGAGATACGGCACCGCATGCGTGCGCATCGCGTCCAATACCCTTTTCGTCGCGTCGACATTGTTGCGCACGAACAGCCCGGAATGTTTGCCCGTGATTTGCGCGTGCAACTGGACTACGCAGGCCGCATCGCGAAATTCGTTCTCCCATGCGCCGGGTTCGGCCAGATCCGCCAGCACGCAGCGCACGTCAGGGTGCAGTTGGGCCAGGATGCCGAGGTTGTATTCGTGCTTGTCGATGGCGACGAGATGACGGTAACCCTGCGCCTTCAGTTCGACTAGGAGATTTTGGCCAACCAGTCCGGCCGCGCCGGTGAGCACGATTTTCGAATTGGTGGCGATCATCGCGTGTTCACAGCTTCATGCGTCGGAACACGAATTCCGGGACGGCGCGGATCACCGCCATGATCACCCACCAGAACGGCGGCAGGTATGCCACGCTGCGGCGGCGGTCCATGGCGCGCATGATGCCGCGCGCGACCGCTTCGGGTGTGGCCCACAGCGCGCCCTTCTTGAATTGCGCCGTCATCGGCGTGTCCACGAAGCCAGGCTTGATCGTCAGTACGTTGACGCCTTGTTTATTCAGACGCTGGCGCAAGCCGGAGAGGTACGTGCTGACCGCGGCTTTGGCCGCGCCGTAGAGATAATTGCCGGCGCGTCCGCGATCGCCCGCAACCGACGAAATCACCGCCAGCATGCCGTGGCCTTGCGCTTGCAGTTTTTGCGCGATCAGGTTCGACAGGGCGATAGTCGACGTGCCGTTGACCGCGAACTCGCGCAACGCGTAATCGATATCCATATCGCAGCGTGCCTGGTTGGGCAGGGTGCCGTGCGCGATCAGAGCGATGTCCAGACCGTCCATTGCGGCGAACGCCCTCTCGATCGCCCGTGCGTGCGCGGAAAAATCCGCGACATCCAATTCGGCCGAGTGAACCGTTGTCGCGCCACGCACTTTCAGGTCCTGCGCAATTGCATGCGCACGAGCACGATCGCGCGCCAGCAGATACAGCGCGTCGCCTCGCGCAGCGAACAGGCGCGCGGTGGCTTCCGCGATCGCGGACGTCGCGCCGACGATCAGAATTCTTTTTCCGCTCACTGCACTACCCGCCGCCAGAACCCCGACGAAAATGCCGGATCGATGAACTCGGAAAATTGCCGCCAGGCCGGAAAATACTGCCGGAAGCGCACTCCGGTCAGACGCGCGTCCTTGGCCGGATAGACCGCGCCGCCAGCGGCGGCGACGGTTTCATCCAGCTTGTCCAACAGCTCGAAAGTGCCGCGCCCGCGGTTGGCGAAATCGAGTGCCAGCGTGGTTCCCGGACGCGGAAAGGATAACAGGCCCGGCGAGGCGATCGTCCCGAATTGCTTCAGCACGGCCAGGAACGAGCCGGTGCCGCTGGCCGCGATGCGCTCCAGCAATTCGCGCGTCGCATCGCGCGCGACATGCGGCGGCAAAACGCACTGGTATTGCAGGAATCCGCGCGGCCCGTACATGCGGTTCCAGTTGCGGATGCCGTCCAGCGGAAACAGCCACGGTCGGTAGTGCTGCGTCGCGCGTCGCACCGTTCTCGGCGCGCGACGAAAATGCAGCGCGTTGAACGCGCGCAGACTGGCGCCGTTCACCAGCGAGAACGGCGGCGTGAACGGTATCTTCAACCGACCTTCGTGCGGCTCGCGCGCATGCGGTGCAATATAGGCGTGGTTGCCGCGCGAGAACACGCCGCGCCCCAACGCCTTGCCGCGCGCGGTGCAGTCCACCCACGCGACCGTGTAATCCCAAGCCTCGGCGGATTCGTCCGAGAGCGCAAAGAAATCCTCCAGCGTGTCGTAGCGGACCGTTTCGGTGTCGAACCAGGCGTTGCGCAGCGGCTGCAATTGCAGTTCCGCCCAAGTGATCAGTCCGGTCAATCCCAGTCCGCCGATGGTGGCGGCGAACCAATCCGGATTTTCCTCGCGCGAACAGATTTTGCGCGTATCGTCGCTGCGCAACAGTTCGAACGCGCGAAGGCAACAACCGAAACTGCCGACGCGATGATGATTCTTGCCGTGCACGTCGTTGGCTATCGCACCGCCCACGGTCACGAAGCGTGTGCCCGGCACCACCGGCAGGAACCAGCCGCGCGGCACGCACAGCTCCAGGATTTCCGACAGCAGCACGCCGGCCTCGCAGCGCAGCACGCCGTTGTTCGCTTCGAATTCGATGAAACGATCCAAGCCGCGCGCATCCAGCAGCGTGCCGCCGTCATCCAGACATACGTCGCCGTAGCTGCGGCCATTGCCGCGCGGCAAGGCGTGGCCCTCGAAATGCGGCAATGGCGCGAAGCGATCGTGCACGCGCAGCACGTGCTGTCGCGCCGGCGGATAACGCCCCCAAGACGGCATCATCGACGCCATCAGACCGCCCCGAGCACGATCAACGCGGCGAGCACCAGCAGCACGCGGCTGACCGGGTCGACCACCGCGAAGATCACCGGGTCGTCGTGCATCGCGCCGCGATGCGCGACGATCCACACGCGGCTCACCCAGTACAGCAGCAGTGGACACAGCAGCCATAGCACCTGCGGATGGCGGTACAACGTCTCGCTTGCGCTGCTATTGATATAGAGCGCCAGCACCAGCACGCTCAAGTAACCGCTGGCGCCGCCCAGCGATTGCACCAGCGCCAGATCCTCCACGCCGTAGCCGCGGCCGTGCGCGTTCTCGCCTTCCCGTTCGCGCAAGGCATGCAGTTCCGTGTAGCGCTTCAGCATCGCCAGGCTCAGGAACAGGAACATCGAAAAGGCCAGCAGCCAGAACGACAGGCCCGTACCGATCGCGGCGGCGCCGGCGATGATGCGGATGGTGTAGAGCGCCGCCAGCAAAACCACATCCAGCATCACGATGCGCTTCAGCTTGAACGAATAGCTCAGGGTCAGGATGTAATAAGCCAGCAGCACCAGGGCGAACCAGGGTGACAGCACAACAGCCGCGGCGAAGGCGGCGAGCGTCAGCAGCGGCGCGGCGACGATGCCGGCTATCAACGAAAGTTTTCCCGACGCGAACGGCCGCTTGCGCTTGCGCGGATGGCGGCGGTCGGCTTGCAGATCGAGCAGGTCGTTCAACAGGTACACGCCCGATGCGCACACGCTGAAGATCACTAAAGCCGCCAAGGCGTGCAATGCCGCGCGCACATCGAACACGCGGTGCGCGGCCAACAGCGGCAGCAGCACCAGCAAGTTCTTCAGCCATTGGTGCAGACGCAGCGCTTTCAACCACAGGCGCAGGCCGGCGCGATCGCGCGGCAGCACCGCCAGCACTTCGCATACGCGGGCTGCGGCCGCCGCGAGTCCATCGGTCGCGTTGACCACGATCGCACCGCGCGCACGACGCCAGATCGCCAAATCCTTGCGTTCGTTGCCGAGATAGTCGAAACCACGCTCGCCATACAGGGCACAGAGCGCTTCGGACTTGCTGCGGCCGGAAAGATTGCGCTGACCATCGCTGGCGAGCACCGCAGAAAAACCGCCGACATGCGCCGCGACCGCATCGGCGAGCCGGCGATCCGTGGCAGTGCAGAGCATCACCGGCCGCTCTGCGGCCTCAGTGCGGATACGTTCGAGCACACGCGCGTCATAAGGCAGCAGGGTGACATCGACCTGCGCGCGCTGCGCGATCTCCTTCTTCAGGTGCGCCTTGCCGCGCAACAGCCAGAACGCGAAGGCGAACATATACAGTGGATTGCGATGCAGCAGTGCGAGCGCCGATTCCACCAGCAGATCGGTGCGGATCAGGCTGCCGTCCAGATCGACGCAGAGCGGCAACGGATCACTCATGCGCGGCTTCCAGCACGTCGCGGAAATTTTCCAGCGCTTCCGGATTCGCCAGTGCTTCGGTGTTTTTCACCGGCTCGCAGTGGATTGCGGCACGCACGGCGAGTTCCGAGATCTTGCCCGAACGGGTGCGCGGGATATCGTCGACTTGCGCGATCACCGCGGGCACGTGGCGCGGTGTAGTGTTGGCGCGGATTTGATTTTTGATTTTTTCGCGCAATGCCTCGTCCAGCTGCGTGCCTTCGCGCAGGCGCACGAACAGCACGATGCGTTCGTCGTTCTGCCAGCGCTGCCCGACCGCGACCGACTCCAGCACTTCCGGCAATTGCTCGACTTGCCGGTAGATTTCCGCCGTGCCGATGCGCACGCCGCCGGGGTTGAGCGTGGCATCCGAGCGGCCGTAAATGATGATGCCGTCGTGTGCGGTGAGTTCGGCGCGATCGCCGTGGCACCACACGCCCGGCACCTTTGAGAAATACGCGGCGCGATATTTTTCGCCGCTCGCGTCATTCCAGAACGACACCGGCATCGAGGGAAATGGCGCAGTGCAGGCTAGTTCGCCGGGTTGTCCGCGCACCGCATTGCCGTGCTCATCCAGAATCTCGACTTTCATGCCGAGGCCGCGGCACTGCAGTTCGCCGCGATACACCGGCAGCAGCGGATTGCCCAGCGCGAAGCAGGAGATGATGTCGGTGCCGCCGGAAATCGACGACAGCAGCACGCGCTCCTTCACCTGCGCGTAAACGTACTCGAAGCTCTCCGGCGACAATGGCGAGCCGGTGGAAAGAATGGTTTTCAGCGACAGCAGCTTGTGCGTCTCGCGCGGCCGCACGCCCATCTTTGCGGTGGCGTCGATCCACTTGGCGCTGGTGCCGAAGATGCTTATGCCGACTTCGTCGGCGAGATTCCACAACGCATTGCCATCCGGGTACGTGGGCGAACCGTCGTACAACACTACGCCCGCGCCGACGCTCAGCGCAGACACCAGCCAGTTCCACATCATCCAGCCGCAGGTCGTGTAATAGAAGATGTGATCTTCGCGTTTCAGATCGGTGTGCAGCACCAGTTCCTTCAGGTGCTGCAACAGCGTGCCGCCGGCGCCGTGCACGATGCACTTGGGTACACCGGTGGTGCCGGAGGAATACATGATGTAAAGCGGGTGCTCGAAGGGCGTGAGCGTGAATTCGAGCGGCGCTTCGGCGTCGCGTGCGAAATCGCGCCACGCGACCGCGCCGGACAATCCACGCAGATCGATTGGATCGCCCGAATAGTCGAACACCACACAGCGTTCGATCGACGGAATGCGCGCCAGTACCTCGCGCACCTTGGCCAGACAATCGTGGCGCTTGCCGCCATAAGGATAGGCGTCGGCGCAGAACAGCACCTTGGGTTCGATCTGGCCGAAGCGGTCGACCACGCCGTTGACGCCGAAATCCGGCGAGCACGAGGACCAGATCGCACCCAGCGCTGCGGTCGCGAGCATCGCGATCACGGTTTCCGGGATGTTCGGTAGGAATCCGACGACCCGATCGCCCTGTTTGACGCCGATGTTTTCCAGCGCGTGCGCTACGCGTGCGACTTCGCGATGCAATTGCGCGTACGACAATACGCGCGCGTGACCCCATTCGTTGCGGAAGATCAGCGCCGGCTTGTCGTCCTTGAAGCGCAGCAGGTTTTGCGCGAAGTTCAGCCGCACATTGGGGAACCAGCGCGCGCCGGGCATCGCGTCGGCGTTCGTCAATGCGGGCTCGAATTCACCCGATGCGCGCACGCCGCAGAACTCCCAGACCAGCTGCCAGAACTTTTCAGGATGCTGGACCGAGAAGTCGTACAGATCCGGATAATCGGTGATCGATTCGTCTGCCTGCTCGCGTGCGAAGCGCAGAAAGCGGCTCAAGTTCGCGCGCTCGATGCGTTCGGGACCGGGCTGCCAGAGCGGGGTGTCGGACATGGGAAAGATCGGCAAAAACCAGATTGTAAATAGCCGCCTTGGTCGGGTCACGAACCTGAGCGCGGACAAGCCATCACGGCCAGCAAGGGCACCCCCAGGTATCTGGCATCGGATGCATGCATCACCGCATCGCGGACGTGGAAGCGGATCAGGACGATTCCGTCTGCAGGAATGATGACATCCTCACTCCAGTATCCGCTCTGTTGTGCCAATGGCTGCGATGCTGTGCCGTTGACGTCGGCGCGCACATCGGCGAACAACGCCTGATGCCGGATCGCGATTCGCCACGTTCCGGGCGAGCCCACGCGAAATCCCAGCAGCGGCTCACGATCATTGGAGGCTATGTTGCCGCCCATCGGTTGCGACCAGCCCACCAGACGGAAGCGGCGGTCGCTCCAGGGAGATTGCCAAACGCAAGGGGTGATGGGCGCGTTTGTTGAAAGGGCGCGCCGCGCAGTCGTTTCGAGCGAGGGCGAGTGCAGCCACAGCAGTGCGGCCGCGGCGGCCGTCGCGCAGATCAAACCGATCCCCAGCAGATCGCGCGTCTTCATGACACCCATTGGCCGAAGCTGAAGCGCACAGTCATCACAATGAAGATCGCCGAGAACGATACGAGTGCAGCCGCGAATGCGCCCCACGCGGCGCATCGGACCATGAGCGAGTCGCTCGAGCGCGGCACCAACCCGGTCGCAATCGCCGGGCCAGTGGTGAACACCATCAAACTGTGACGGCCCAGATTGGTCGGCACCAGGCCGGTGGTGAACCAGATGAACAGCAACACGCACAGACCATAGACCACCAGCGTGCATGGCAGATGACGCGCGCCCGCCAGCGTGGCCACCAGTGCCAGCAGCCAGGCGCAGAGGCACAACGCCCACGCGTTCGGTCCGTTGTAACCGAACGACAGCCACGCCGAGTAACCCGCACGCACTGGCAACGGCCAGGCATGGCCGATGTTTTCGAATCGTCCCCACAGGGTGAGTGTCTTGCTCAGCGCGAAGGGATCGCCGTAGAGATGCAACATCCAGAATCCGTAGACCAAGCCGGGCAACGCCCATAGCGCCACCATCGCGCCCAGTTCAAACCAGTTGCCCGAGCGCAACAGACGCCAGCCATGCGGCACAAACAGCGGCAGCAACGCTATCGCGTGCGGACGGCAGATCAGCGCATATCCGGCAATCGCGGCTGCCAGCAGGAATCGACCGCGCTGCAAGAGATACAACACCAGCATCGCGCCGGCGAACAAGGCCACTTCAGAGTAACCGTTGTAGAGATAGATCGCGAACGGCGAGAAGGCGAGCAAGGCGATGCCCGCCAGAGCGGTCTGCAACTCCAGCCGTTGGCGCAACACCCGCAGCAAACAGATCGCGCCCAGCGAACTCAACAAGGTCGAGGTGATGAAACTGGCGAGAAACGCCTCCTGCGGAAATAGATGTGCAGCCGGCGCCAGCAATAGTGGATAACCCGGCAGGAAGCCAGCGTAACCATTATCAAGCACGGAGCTGATCGCGGGATAGCCGTGCGAGGCGATCGCGAAATAGTGGCGCGCGTCCCAGTTGTTGCCGGCCAGATCCCATTGCGTGACCAGCCCGTGCGCGACGAAGAAAACAGCCGCCGCGCAGAACACGATCAGCACGGCCGCGGCGTCGCCCTGATCTGAAGACAATGCGAACCGGGAGGGACGGGTCATGCAAAACTGCCCACGACCAGACCGAGCGTGATCAGCACCAAGCCCGCGATCTTGGGCCAGGTCACCGGTTCGCCGAACAGCCAATTGGCGCTGATCGCGACGAGGATGAAATTGAGCGCCATGAACGGATACGCACGACTCAGTTCCAATCGGGTCAGCGCGCCGATCCAGCACAGCGCCGCCAGGAATGCGGCGGCGAACGCACTGATGATCCAAGGATCGGCCAGCAGGTGAAGCAGGAAGCGCAGCTTCCCGGGCAGGCCCGCCGGCATCGCGCCCGCACAGGAGATCCGCCACTTGATCGCGAGCTGTCCGTACACGGTGAACAACACCGTCAACAGCACCAGCAGCGGGCCTGTCATGAACTTGCTCCGGCGCCAGCCGCACCGCTCCGGAAATGCGCGATGCCGCAGAGCCGCTCATCGGCATCGTGCAGCGTCGCCGAGAGGATCGCGTGCCCCGGACGCTGCGCCAGCTCGTAGCGGCGCAACTGAAGCGTGCAACGGCTGCCAGGGGCCGGAGTGCCGATCATCGCCGCGTTGCAAGCCGACGCGCCGCTTGAAGAGCCCGGGTCGAGCAAGGCCGTGGCTGCGGAAACAAGATGCGATATTGTGCCGCTGTCCTGCCAACACAATGCGGTTTCGGCGATGGTGTCCCGCTGGCGATCCATCAACGCGTTGACGTGGAAGGTATCGAGCGCCTTCGCGAATACGAATCCATCGCGTATCCAGGCACGCTGCACCGCGAGATTGCCGATCTGCGTCTGCACGCGCATGCGCGCATAGCCGAGTCGTTTGAAATGATGCTGGGCATGACGGATCAGATCCCCGTAAATGCCATTGCCGGCGAAATCAGGGTGTACGCCGTACAGGACACCTTGGCAGATGCGCGCGGCGGGATCGAAGGCATTGCAGGCGAACGCGGCCACCTTGCCGTTGGCGCGCATCACCCAGGTTAGGCAATTTTCCGCATCGAGGTGGGTCAAGGCCCATTCGCAATAACCCTCCAGCGCACCTTGACGCGAGAGCAGCGGATTGGCGGCATAGTGGCTGGGGTAATCAGCGAACACGACCCGCACCATTTCGGAGATTGCAGCACCATCCTCAGGGCGCGCCAGCTCGAACGCGGCTGGTGCGGCTTTCAACGGCGCGGGCGCATGGCGCAGCAGATCGCATTCATAGGTGACCAGCGTATCGGCGTGCAGGGCGTGCATACCATGATTCGCAAGCGCGTGGATGCCGCTGGAAACCCCAGTCGGCAGCCGCACGATCGCCAAATCTGCGTCATGTGCGGCCAGCGCGGCGAACAGCTGCGCCGCATCCATCGAGTCGAGGTCGGCGCGGAAAATCCGCAAGCCGAAACGCTTGGATTCCAATGGCGACGGGATCAACATCACTTGCCATCCTCTTGCGCATGCGCGTTGATCTGCTCGGCAATGACATAAAGCGGCCGGCGCTTGATGTCATTGAAGATCCGTCCGACATACAACCCGGTGACGCCGAGCGCCAATATGAGCAACCCGCCCACCAGCCAGATCGCGGCAATGATGCTGGTGTAGCCGGCCACGGCGATGTCGCCGTGCCAATAGCGATACACGCTCATCAGCACTAACGCAAAGGCGGCTGCCGAAAACAGCAAGCCGATGCGCGCGAGAAGGCGCAGCGGCTTGTCAGACCAAGACAGCACGATGTCGATGGCCATGCGCAGCAACGCGCCGAAACGATAACTGCTCTTGCCGGATGCGCGCGGCGCATGCGGCACGGGGATTGCCGTTTCACGATAACCGGCCCAGCGCACCTGCAAAGGAAAACAGCGGCTGCGCTCAGGCATGGTATTGACCATCGCGATTGCGCGCGCGCTGAAGATGCCGAAATTGGCGGTGCGTGGATCGCAATTCGTCTTCGTCATGTAGCTCAATAGACGATAGAACATCCAGGAGAACAGCCGCTTGGCCCAGCTGTCCTGGCGCTCGACGCGTTGCGCGAAAACCAGGTCGTATCCCTCGATGGCCTTGGCATGCAATGCAGGGATGGCCTCAGGCTGATCCTGCAGATCGCAATCCAGCACCGCGATCCATTTCCCGCGCGCACGTTCCAGCCCCGCGCTGATCGCGCAGTGCTGACCGAAATTGCGGCTGAGGCGGATTCCGATGATGTGCGGATCGCGCGCCGCCAGTTCCGCTATGCGCTGCCACGAGAGATCGGGACTGCCGTCGGAGACGAGGATGACTTCGTAGCTGCGTCCGATCTTTTCCAGCGCGGCCTGCAGTCGGGTGCAGAGCTCTTCGAGGCAACCCTCGCAGCCAAATACCGGCGAAACCACGGATATGTAGGGATCGTCGGCCATCGGCAAGGTTCGCTGAAGGTGGATGAATTGTAGCGGATGTGGACCGCGCGCCATTCAGCCACACGTGCTGGCGTGGTGCTATAAAGATCGCTCCGCCGCAGCAACAGTATCTCGTATGTCCGCACGTTCGTTCATCGCGTTGCTGTTCCTGGTGGCTGTTTCGCTGCCTGCATTCGGTACCACGTCGGCTTCCGCGCCCGTGCTGTTCGGCTTGTCCAACGCGCGCTCGCAGACCCTGGCGCAAGGCGCGCAGCAGTTGATTCCGGTGAAGATCAATGAAGACCAGGCGTTCGCCGCGATCTTCAAGGGCGGCATGTGGATTCCCGACGGTGCCGGCGGCCGCGTGTACGCGCAATACAAGAGACACATCTTGCACGATAACGGCGACTGGACTTTCGTCGGCACCGTGCAGACAGCGCATGGCTCGCAATCGGCGGTGATCACCTTCGGCCCGGACGCGGTGTTCGGCCGCATTCCTCAGTCGAGCGGCTATCCGCTTCGTTTGCTGACTGCGCAGGGACAGACCTTTCTGCTGCGCACGAATGCCGCGGCATTGGCGCACTTGCCACGCGTCAAGATGCTATACGCGCAACCGGACGATCCGGTTCCGCTGCGGCTCAAAACCGCCGCGCAATCCCGTTCGGCCACAGCAGGCGCCAGCGCGCAAGATGGCGCGTCGAGTGGTGCGACGATCGATGTGATGGTCGCCTACACTCCGGGGTTCGTGACCGAATATGGTACCGTTCCCGCGGCGTTGACGCGCATAGACAACCTAGTCGACCTCACCAATCAGGCCTATTCGGATAGCCAAGTGCATCAGAGCATCCGCTTGGTGCACACGATGCAGGTCAACTACACCGACGACAATTCCAACACTACAGCCTTGGATAACCTCACCGGCAACGACGGCAACGGCAACAGCGTGCCGATTCCGGCGGGACTGCAACCGGTGGCACCGGCGCGTACCCAATACGGCGCCGACCTGGTGGTACTGATCCGAAGCTTCGTCAACGCAAGCCAAGGCGGCTGCGGGCTGGGCTGGCTGATCGGCGGCGGCGAGCAACAGATCGTGCCGTCTCAGGATTACGTCTTCGGATATTCCGTGGTCAGCGACGGCAGCGACGATGGTTATTACTGCCTAGACTCGACATTCGCGCACGAATTGGGCCACAACATGGGCGATGCGCACGACCGGGCCAATGCGAATGGTCCGGGCGCCTATCCTTATTCCTACGGTTATGTGGGCAACGGCACCTACGGTTTCTCGACCATCATGGCGTATGGCACCGATACCGATACGCCACTGAATGTTTTTTCCAACCCCAACATCTCCATCTGCCAGAACACGCCCTGCGGAGTCGCCGACAGTTCATCGAACTCCGCCGATAACGCGCACAGCATGAACAACACGTCTTCATTGATCGCGCAATTCGAGCCGACCGAAGTGCCGCCTGCGCACGGGGTGCACAACGATATCAATGGAGACGGCAAATCCGACATCCTGTTCTTCAATCCCAGCACCAACGGACTGGTGTACTGGTTGATGAACGGTTCGCGATTTGTCAGTTACAACGGTTTCAGTGCGGGCAGCGGCTATGTTCCGGTTGGCACGGGCGACCTGGACGGCAACGGCATGACCGACATCCTGTGGAACGGCAATGGCACTTTGTACGTCTGGCTCAACAACGGGTCGGGGGGATTTACCAGCACGGCCATTTCTTCCTATCCGGGGGGCTGGCAATTGGTAGGTTGCCGCGATGTGGACGGAGACGGTCAGGACGACATCCTCTGGTATCACCCCGGTCTGCATCAGTTCGTTTACTGGATCATGAGCGGGGCGCAGTTGATTCGACAGCATGAGACCAATGTAACGCCCGGGTTCACCGCCATCGGGGCCGGAGACTTCAACGGCGATGGAATGGCCGACATCGCCTGGCGTGACGGCTCCGGACATGTTTACGTCTGGATCGGCAACGGCACCAATTTCACGCAATACCCAGTCAATGTCAGCGCTGGTTCAAGCTGGACGGCGGCTGGCATTGGCGATGTCAACGGCGATGGCGACAGCGATATCTTCTGGTATCAACCATCCAGCGGAAACGTGCAGTACTGGCTGATGAGCGGTCAGAAAGTGATTGGTTACAAGATCTTCAATACCGGCCCGGGTTATACGTTTGCAGGGGTAGGCGACTTCGACGGCGATGGTTACGCGGACATATTGTGGACGCGCAACAACGTACTGAGCATGTGGCTGCACTACGACCCCTATGATTATTACGGCGTTACCGTGCGCTCTTACGCTACCGGCTGGAACGTTCTTCCGTAACGGTGTAGTAACCGCTAACCGATCGCCGCTTCTAATTCCGGCACGATCTTGAAGAGATCGGCGACGAGACCGTAGTCGGCGATCTCGAAGATCGGCGCGTCGGGGTCCTTGTTGATCGCGACGATGGTGCCGGCGTCCTTGATGCCGGTAAGGTGCTGGATGGCGCCGGAGATGCCGATGGCCATGTACAACTCCGGCGCGATGATCTTGCCGGTCTGTCCGACCTGCAGGTCGTTGGGGACGTAGCCTGCATCCACCGCGGCGCGCGAGGCGCCGACCGCGGCGTGCAGCTTGTCGGCCAGTTTGTAGATGATCTCGAAGTTTTCCTTCGAGCCCAAGCCGCGGCCACCGGACACCACGCGCTGCGCGCTTTGCAGATCGGGGCGGTCGCCGGCCTGCTGCTTCAGCTCGACGAAGCGTGTATGCGAGGGAAGGGTGACATCGAGCTGCACCGCTTCGATCGGCGCGGCATCGCCGGATTCACCCACCATCGGCCACGAGGCCGTGCGAATGGTGCCGACCACGATCGCGTCATTCGGCACTTCCACATCGACGATCGCGTTGCCGGCATACACCGGCCGCTTGAACTTGTACGCGCCGTCCACCGCCATGATGTCGCTGACTTGGCCGACACCCAGCAGTGCCGCCGCACGCGGCGCGACGTCCTTGCCGAAGGTGGTCGAAGGCAGCAACAGGTGCGTGTAGCCGTTTTTCGCCACCGCGGCGATCTGCGGCGCCAGCACTGCCGCCAATGGATGCGCGTTTTCTGCGCGCGCCGCGGTCAGTACTTTTGAAACGCCGTCGAGTTTCGCGGCTTGTGCAGCGACGGCATCCGGTGCATTCGACAGCACCAGCACGTCGATGGACTCCGGTTGCAATGCCCGCGCGCAGGTGACGCATCGCGCGGTCGCAGCGTTGAGCTGGCAGTTCAGGTGTTCGGCGACGATCAGGATTTTGGACATTAAATCAACCCTTTCTGCTTCAGCGCGGAAACCAGTTCGCCCACGTCCTTCACCATCACGCCGCGCGAGCGCTTGGGCGGCGGGGTGTAATGCGTCGTCCTGATTTCGCCGCCATGTTCGATGCCAAGCGACGACAATTCGATGGTCTCGATCGGTTTGCTCTTGGCCTTCATGATGTCCGGCAGCTTGATGAAGCGCGGCTCGTTCAGGCGCAAATCGGTGGTGACGACGGCAGGCAGATCGACTTCGATAATTTCCAACCCTGCATCGACTTCGCGCGTCACACGCGCGGTGTTTCCATTGATCTCGAGCTTCGAGGCAAACGTCGCCTGCGGACGATCCCACAATGCGGCAAGCATCTGGCCGGTCTGGTTGCAGTCGTCGTCGATCGCCTGCTTGCCGAGAATCACCAGATTCGGCTGTTCTTTCTCGATCAATTTCAGGAACGTGCGCGCAGCCGCCAGCGGCTGTACGGGATCGTTCGTCACCACGTGGATCGCGCGATTGGCGCCCATCGCCAGCCCGTTGCGCAGGTGCGCTTGCGCATCGGCCGGTGCGATCGTGGCGATCACCACTTCCGTTGCGTTGCCTTTCTCTCGCAGGCGCAGCGCTTCTTCCAGCGCGATGTCGTCGAACGGATTGGCGGAGAGCTTGACGCCATCGGTGACCACGCCGGAACCATCCGGCTTGACCTGAATGCGCACGTTGTAGTCCACCACGCGCTTGTAGCCGACCAGAATCTTCATCGGGTTTTTCCGCAAGGGCGAGCGGACATTCTAACCGTTCGCGCCACTCAGGCCGAGGCGCGTTGCACGATTGCGCGGGCAAAACGCTCGGCCGCGCCTTTCGCGTGATCGAGAAACACCGAAGGTTCGGTCAGTTCCAGCTCCAGCAGGCGCGGCGAACCGTCGGCATCACGGATCAAATCCACGCGCGCATACAGCAACGGCTGCGGAAACGGCATCGCCGTCAACGCCTGCCTCGCGATTTCGATTTCCCGTTGCGATGCCTCGCGTGGCGTGATCTCCTCGGTCACGAACAAGCCGCCGGTGAGCGTCGTATCGCTTCTCAGCATCGGACCCTTGCGGATTGCGTGACTGAATTCACCATCGAAGAACAGCAGCGCGGTTTCGCCGTGTTCATCGACGCTGTGCAGATAGGGTTGCAGCAGCACGCCGCGGCGTGCATCGAGCAAACGCCGCACGTGCGTGATTGCATGTTCGCGATCTTCGCGCCAGTGCCGCTGCGCATCGCGCGAGCCGGCGCCGACGCACGGCTTGACCACGAATTCACCGGCGTCCGGATATACATCGAAAAAAGTCGCGAGCGCTGCTTCGGCGTCGTCTTTCGGTTCGACGAAAGCGCTCGGCACCACCGGCACGCCCGCGCGCGACAACTCGGCGAGGTAATGCTTGTCGGTGTTCCAGCGGATCACCGCTAGCGGATTCAACAGCCGCGTACGCTCGGATACGCGATGCGCCCGATCCAGAAATTCCGCCACGCGCTCGGCGTAATCCCACGTCGAACGCAACAACGCAATATCGAAGTCCGACCAGTCGATCCCATCATCGTCCCAATCGGCGATGGACACCTGCGCGCCGGCTTCGCGCAACGCGCGCTCCAGCGGCGGCATGTCTTCGTCCAGACCGCGCGCGGCGCGCGCGGTGATGAGTGCGATGTGCGGCTTCATGCCGGAGCCTCCGGGTGACGCCATCGGGCTGGATCGAACAGCAACGTGGTTAACGCGTCGCGGATGCGCGCGATCGCGGCATCCCAGCAGTTTGGCGCGCTCATCGAATTGTGCAGGATGTCCATCAGCACATTGGCTTCGAAGATCAGCAATCGCCCGTCCGGGCGCAGATTGCAGTCGATGCCGAAATAATCCATGTCCAAGGCATCGGCGATCGCGCGCACGCGGCCGCCGATCGACGGCAGCATCTTCGCATCGAATTCGCGCAGCGCGGCCTGCTCTTCGGCCAGGTGACCTAGCTCCCGATCGCCCGCGTGCACCAGCCAACGGTTGGCGATCACCAGATGCCGGATGAAGATGTCATTGCCGACGATCACCACGCGCATCTTTCGCCAGCGGCCATCATCGTCGCGGCAGTCGACGTATTCGGTGAGGTAGAGATCGCGCCCGCCCCATCGCAGACCGCGCAGCGCGGCCTTCATCTGTTCGGGAGCGTCCACCTTCACCGTCGCCATTCCGCGATGGCTACCGGCAACGCGCACGATCAGCGGCCATCGCAGATCGTGCCGGCGCGCGGCGCGCGCCAGATCGTCCGGTTCATCGATGCGCTCGCGGATCGTGCGCGGCATCCACAGGCCGTCGATCGCCGCGAGTTTCGCCGCCACGCCATCGCGCGATGCGCCGAGCACGGCGGCCGGATGATTGAAGCAGGGGCGAGAACGCTCCGCGAGGAAACGATCCAGCATGCGCAGCGACTCCGCTGCCATGTCGGGGTCGCCGATCGCATTGATCAGCGGCGCGTCTGCGAATTTCGGCGGCAGCGTGATCGGAATCTCCGGCCCGAAGAACACGCGCAGCAAGCGTTGCTTGAACTCGGGCGTGAGATGCGTGCCGATGCGGCTGTTGCCGAGGAAGTTGAGAGCGAAACCGCCGGGCGAGTTCGGCGCGGGCGAGACACCGATCATGCGATCGTCGGGAAGGCCCATCATCAATGGCAGCACCGCGGCATTGGCGCTCATGTGGTGCTTCCCTCGACCGCGAATCAGAGATTTTGGTAATTCGGACCGGAGCCGCCTTCGGGCGGCACCCAGTCGATGATCTCGTAGGGGTCCTTGATGTCGCAGGTCTTGCAGTGCACGCAGTTGGCCGCGTTGATCTGCAAGCGCTTGCCTTGCGCATCTTCGACAATCTCGTACACCGCTGCAGGGCAGAAGCGCGTGCAGGGGTTGTCGTACTCGCGCACGCAGCGGTCGATGCAGATGCCGGTGTCGCGAACGTGCAGGTGCACGGGCTGGTCTTCATCGTGGGTGGTGGCGGCGAAATACACGCCGGCCAGCCGGTCGCGCGGCGGCAAGTCGCGTTGCACGTAATCGCGTTTGGGCTCTTCGTGTGCGCCGACCTTGTCCAGCGAACACCAATCCGCCTTGTTCTTCAGCGTCCACGGCGACAAGCCGGCCGTAACGGTTTCCCATGCGGCATTCGCGAGGCCGAACCACAGGCCCTTCTTGAAACCGGGTTTGATATTGCGCACGCGCTTCAGTTCCGCCATCACGGGCGAGGCGCGCAGCTTTGCATCGAAACCTTCCGCCTGGTAACCGTTCGCGACCAGATGTTCCGCGGCGAGCACACCGCTGCGGATCGCCTGGTGCGTACCCTTGATCTTGGGCACGTTGAGCAGGCCCGCGGTGTCGCCGATCAGGATCGCGCCCGGCATTTCCACTTTTGGCAGAGATTGATATCCGCCGGTAACGATCGCGCGCGCACCGGCGGACAGGATTTGTCCGCCTTCCAGCAGCGACTTCACCGTCGGATGGTTCTTCCACTGCTGAAACGCTTCCCAAGGTTTGTATTCCGGATCGCGGTAATCCAGCCCGCTGACGTAACCCAGCGCGATGCGATCCTGATCGAGGTGATATAAGAAACTACCGCCATAGATGCGGGTGTCGGCCGGCCAGCCGATCGTGTGCACGATCTTGCCGGGCGATACGCGTCCCGCGGGCACCTGCCACAGTTCCTTGATGCCGATCGAATAGCCTTGCGGATCGGAATCCTTCGCCAGATTGAAACGCTTGATCAGTTGCTTAGTCAGACTGCCGCGTGCTCCTTCGGCCAGCACGGTGACTTTCGCGTGGATGTCCACGCCGGGCGTGTAACCGGGCTTGTGCGAACCGTCCTTGGCCACGCCCATATCGCCGGTGCGCACGCCGATCACCGCACCGTGTTCGTCGAACAAGGCCTCCGCTGCGGCGAAACCGGGAAACACTTCCACACCCAGCGCTTCGGCTTGCGGAGCCAGCCATGCGCACATCGCGCCGAGCGAAACGATGAAGTTGCCGTGGTTCTTCATGCCAGGTGGCAGCGGCAATCTGCGACCGCCGGTTTTCGACAGCAGCCAGAACTCGTCTTCCTTCGCCGGCACGCAGATCGGCGGCGGATTTTTTCTCCATTGCGGCAGCAGCGCATCCAGCGGCGCGGGTTCGATCACCGCGCCGGAAAGAATTTGCCCACCGATGGTGGACGCCTTTTCCAGCACGCACACGCGCACGTTGGCGTCGAGCTGTTTCAGGCGGATCGCCAGGCTCAAGCCTGCCGGCCCAGCGCCGACCACGACCACGTCGTATTCCATGACATCGTGTTCTGTCATCCGCGTGCTCCGACAAAACCGTTCGCGGGAAGGTATCGAACCGCGAACTCATGTGTTGTGCCGTTCGCCCTTCGGTACCTCAGAGCGAACGGCATATATTCGGATTGTCGCGGGGAACGCGCGGGCCGGCAACGCAACATGCGTTTTCCGCATGCCTTCGCCATAATCGGCTCTGGATTCACGGGGAGCAGCAATGGACGCGGCCGCTTCGATTCCGGCGAAAAGCGTGCGTGGCGCGGGCCTGTGCCGCACGCTGCACTGGCTGGCCACCGGACAGATCGATCCGCGGCAGCTTTGCGAAATCCATCTGGAGGCGATCGCGCGCATCGATCCGCAACTGCATGCGTTCCTCGACGTGCGGCCGGCGCTGGTGCGCGAGCAGGCGCAGGCCGCCGAGCATCGCAGACGGGAAGGTCCGATCGGCCGGCTGGATGGCGTAGCCGTAGCGGTCAAGGACAATTTCGATGTCGCCGGCTATCCGACAACCGCCGGCATGGTCTCGCGCAAGGCGAACATCGCGCAGCAGGATTCACATGTGGTCGCCAAGCTGCGCGCGGCGGGCGCGGTGCTGATCGGCAAGACCAATCTCGACGAAGGCGCGCTCGGCGCGGTCACCGACAATCCGCATTTTGGACCCACGCACAATCCATTCCGGCATGGATACACGGCGGGCGGATCGTCCGGAGGCTCGGCAGCGGCGGTCGCAGCAGGGCTGGCGACTGCGGCGATCGGTTCGGATACGCTGGGGTCGATCCGGATTCCCGCGAGCTATTGCGGCGTGTGCGCGTTGAAGCCGACGCACGGCGAAATTTCCGCGCGCGGTCTGGTGCCGGCTGCGCGGCGGCTGGATGCGGTTGGTTTGATTGCGCGCGAAGTGGGCGATCTGGCCGTGCTGTTGCACGTGCTGGCCGGCTATGACGCCGACGATCCGCGTTCGCGCCGTCGCCGGGTGGCGCTCAGCCCGCCGGATTGGGAGCCGGGTGCACTGCGATGCGGCTTGCTGCCCGATCTGTCATCGGCGGGCGTCGAGCCGGCGGTGATCGAAGTGTTCGAAGCAGCGCTCGCCAAGCTGCAACACGAACTGGGCGAGCGCGTCGCGCTGGATTTTTCCGACTGGCCCTGGCCGAAGATGCGCCGCGCCGGCCTGCTGCTGATGGAAGCGGAGATGTTGAACACCTTCGCGGATGATGTCGATCAGGCCTCGCCGGCGTTCCACAAGATGCTGGATTTTGCCGCGCGCCAATCGGCGGCCGATTACGTGGCCGCGGACCGTACCATCGACTTCGCCGTGCTGAAGGCGCGGCGCGTGTTCGCGCGCGTGGATGTGCTCGCGATGCCGACAACGCCGCAGGGCGCGTTTCCTCTCGGATCGCACGTACCCGATTCGCAAGCGGACCTCACCGCGTTCGCATCGCTCTCCGGCTGTCCCGCCGTCTGCATCCCGATGGGTTCATTGCCCGATGGCATGCCGATCGGTATGCAATTCGTCGCCTCGCCCGGCTCGGATCTGCGACTGCTGGAACTGGCGGAAGTCTGCGCCGCTGCGCTGGATGCGGCGCCTGTTTATCCGGTGAGCGGTGAGCAGTGAGCAGCAAGAAGCAAGACTTGCGAACTTTATCTATGCCGCTCACCACTCCCCGTTGACGGCTCACTTTGCTGCGACCACGCCGTCTGCCCTTGCTGCAGCGTCCACGCGACCACCTGCGCGCTCAATTGATCGCAGGCTTGGCCGAAGGCTTGCACCACTTGCGGCACGGCAATGCCCGAAGGCATTGCCGTCACTTCGAAACTGCGCGCCACCAGCACATCGCGCGCGCCGCCGCGACGCAGTTGTGCGTCGAATCGCACCACCACTACGGGCGAGCCGTTGCGATATTCCGTCTGGAAAGCGCGCAGATTCCCGGCCAGCACGAAGTCCGCCCGCATGGCATCGTCTTCGCTGGTCACCGCGGACAGCCGGTGCGTGACCATGAATGCGTCGATCAGCCGTTCGCGCAACAGCAACGGTGCCGCATCGCTCCAGCGCGCATCCTTGTATACCGTGATGCGATCGGGCTCTGGCATCACCACGATATCGCTTCCGGACAACAGGCCGTTGGCTTCCGGCGTATCCACGCGCAATTGCCATGGCAGTTGTGGCGCATTGCTTTCGTTCTGCGCCGGCGCGGATTGCGGCAGCACATAGATGTTGGGAGATTCGGCGGGCGGCAGGATGGAGCAGGACGAAATCGCCATCACCGCGATCGTCAAACCCCATCGAACAGCCAGATTTTGCGTGCGAATTTTCATAGACAATCCGTTGTGATCGTCATCCCGGCGCAGGCCGGAATCCAGTGGCGACAATGCTCGATGAGCCGTACCACCACCAGGCCCCGGCCTACGCGAATGACGGACGGCGCTTCGCGCCGGGTGCCGGCGTTGTCTTTACACCTTTCATTTTCGGATTCATTGCCCCTTGCCCGGATCGAATGCCTTCGGTTTCTCGCGCCCGAGCAGATAGCCCGCCGGATTGCCTTGCAGCTTCTGCGTCAGCCCGCGGATGTCGCGCAGCGTGCCGCGCAATTCGCGCAAGGCCGGGCCGAGTTGACCCACGCCTTCCAGACCCGATTGCAGCGAACCGCGGTTTTCGGCCAGTAGTTGGTCCAGCGTTTCGGAGGTGTGCTGCAGCGAGGCCAGCGCGGCGCGTGCGCTGTCCAGCGTGGCCTTGCCCTGGTTGTTCACCAGTGCGTTGGTGCTGTGCAGGGTCTCGTTCAATTCCTTGGATGCCGCGGTCGCCTGCTGCAGCAGCGTACGGATATCGTCGCGCTCGTCGGCCACCGCGCCCATTGTCTGGTCGAGGTGCGCCAGCGTGCGGTTGATGCGGTCGATGTTTTCCTGCGAAAGCAGCGAGTCGGCCTTGGCGAGGATGCCGTTCAAGGTGGTGACGATGTCGGCGCCGGAATTGAGCAACTGCGACAGCGCGGAACTTTCCGACGGAATTTGCGGCACCGGAGTGTCGGGCGAGGGCAGCAGCGGCGCGCTGCCGGGCTTGCCGCCGGTCAACTGGATGAAGGCAACGCCAGTCAAGCCGAGCAGGCCTAGCTTGGCGCGCGTATCGATTTTGACCGGCGTGTCGGATGCGACGCGGATGCGCGCGATCACCTTGCGCGGATCGTTGGGATCAAGGCTCAAGCGGCTGACTTCGCCGACCTGGATGCCGTTGTATTGCACCGCGCCGCCCTTGGAAAGGCCGGTCACCGATTCGGTGAAGACGATGTCGTAATAATGGTATTGACGGTTGACGCTGGTCTTGGCCAGCCACAGCGCGAACACCACCGCGGCGGCGATCACCAGCAGGGTAAACGCGCCGATCAATACGTGGTGGGCTCGGGTTTCCATGCCGAGTCAATCCTAGCAGCGTGGCTGACAGAGTGTGCTGTTGTTGAGAAGTGCGGGCATGGTCGAATCTCGCGCATTTGCGATCTGCAGCGGATTGCAGAGCGCGCGCGAGATTCGGGTGAGGCAGGATGCCGAATGGAAATCGCGCCAAGAAGGGCTGCTTGCCATAAGTTGTCGGCACATCATGCGTGTGCCTCTTCCGCCGCGCGTCCGCGCGGACCGCCGAAGTATTCGCGCACCCAGTCGTCGTCGTACTGCTCCACTTTTTCCAGCGAATCGGTGACGATCACGCGCTTGTGCGCCAGCACCGCGACGCGGTCGCAGATGGTGTGCAGCGAGTCGAGATCGTGCGTGTTCATCATCACGGTGAGGCCCAGCGCGTCGCGCAGGGTCTTGATCAATGTGTCGAAACCGGCCGCAGCGATCGGGTCGAGGCCGGAGGTCGGTTCGTCTAGGAACAGGATTTCTGGATCCAGCGCAAGCGCGCGCGCCAGCGCCGCGCGCTTGCGCGTGCCGCCTGAGAGTTCGCTCGGATATTTGTGCCGCACGTCGGCGGGCAAACCGACCAGCGCCACTTTCAACGCCGCCACGCGTTGTGCGTCGTGGAAAGAGAGCGAGGTGTGCTCCAGCAGCGGTACGCGGATGTTCTCGCTCACGGTCAGCGAGGAGAACAGCGCGCCATCCTGGAACAGCACGCCCATGCGACGCTCGATCGCGACACGCGCGTCGCCGCTCAGTGCGTGCAGGTCCTGGCCCAGCACGCGCACCGTACCGGCATCGGGTCTGCGCAAACCCAAGATGGTGCGCATCAGCACCGATTTGCCGGTGCCGGAACCGCCGACCACGCCGAGGATCTCGCCGCGATGGACCTCGAGATCCAGATTCTCGTGCACGATCTGCTCGCCGAACTGGCTGCGCAGCCCGCGCACCTCGATCACGACTTCGTGATCCGTGCGTTGGTTGATCGCGGTCTTCACCAGCCCATCTCCATGAAGAACATCGCCGCCAGCGCGTCCACCAAGATCACGAGGAAGATCGATTGCACCACCGATGATGTGGTGCGCTGGCCGACCGACTCGGCGCTGCCTGCAACCTTGAAACCTTCCAGGCAACCGATGGTGGAAATCAGGAAGGCGAAGATCGGCGCCTTTGAAATGCCGACCCAGAAATGCCGCATCTCGGTGTCCGCCTGGAAGGTGGCGATGAACATCGTCGGCGAGATGTCCAGCGACAGCCCGCACACCGCCATGCCGCCCAGCAGGCCCGCCATCATCGACAGGAACGTCAACAGCGGCAGCATCGCGATCAGCGCCAGCACACGCGGTAGCACTAGCTGCTCCATCGGGTCGAGGCCCATCGTGCGCATGGCGTCGATTTCCTCGTTGACCTTCATCGAACCGATCTGCGCGGTGAACGCGCTGGCGGTGCGACCTGCGACCAGGATCGCGGTCAGCAGCACGGCGAGTTCGCGCAGGATGGAATAGGAAACGAGATCGACGGTGAACACGGTGGCGCCGTACTGCTGCAGCGCCGTCGCGCCAAGGAACGCGATCACCGCGCCGATGAGGAACGACAGCAGCGTCACGATCGGGACTGCGTTCAGGCCGGTCTCTTCCATGTGATAGAACAGCGCGGTGACACGCCAGCGCTTCGGCACGAACACCGTGCGCGCGAAGGTTTCCAGCGTCAAGCCGATGAAACCGAGCAGCCCGAGCGTCAACCGCCAGACGTGCTCCATCGATGAGCCGATGCGCGCGAGCATGTCCACGAAACCGTAATTCGGCCGGGGCTTGGCCGGGTGCGCATAGATGTCGGCGACCGCTTCGCTTACCGTGTCCAGCAGCGCGCGCAATTCGCGCGGCACGTCGCGGTCGTGTTCGGCCAGCCATTGCAGCGTCTTGGGTCCCAGCGCCACGGCAATCAGGCCGGCGCCGGCGGTGTCGATCCGCGCGACGTCGTTGAAATCCACGTCCGGACATTCGGGTAGACGCGGTTTCAAGGCGTCGAGTTGCGCTTCGAGTTCGGCGAAATGCCTGAGGGTCCAGTCGCCGGAAAAGCGCAGCACGCCTTCGGTGCCCGTGCTCTGCACCCATTCCGCGCGGCCGGTTCGCGAATCGCTGATCGCCATGGGCGCAATTTATCAGCTTGTTCGGCTGCTTGGATCGCGAACCACGCGCAGCGATAATCTCCCGTTTCAGCCGTGCGGCCGAGCCGATGACCAAGCAGACCATCTTGAACGCCACCCACCGCGCCGCGGGCGCGAAGATGGTGGATTTCGGCGGTTGGGACATGCCACTGCACTACGGTTCGCAACTCGAGGAGCATCATGCGGTGCGCCACGATGCCGGCATGTTCGATGTCTCGCACATGACGGTGGTCGACCTGCGCGGGAACCGCACGCGCGAATTCTTGCGCCACGTGCTTGCCAACAGCGTGGACAAGCTCAAGGTCTCCGGCAAGGCACTGTACTCGTGCATGTTGAACGAGCGCGGCGGCGTGATCGACGATCTGATCGTCTATTTCCTGTCGGAGGATTTCTTCCGTGTCGTCGTGAACGCCGCCACGCGCGACAAGGATCTGGCTTGGATCGAGCAGCAAGCGCAAAGATTTGGCGTTTCGGTCACCGAACGCGCTGACTTGGCGATGATCGCGGTGCAAGGTCCGCACGCGCGTGAGAAAGTATTACCGCTTCTGCACCCCGAAGACCGCGCACGCATCGAAAAACTGGGCAAGTTCGTGGCCGGCGAGGCGCGCGGGCCGGGCGAGATGGAATTGTTCGTGGCGCGCACCGGCTACACCGGCGAGGATGGTTTCGAAATCCTCGTGCCGGAATCACATGCGGTTGCGCTGTGGAATGCCTTGGCCGGGGCCGGCGTGAAACCGGCCGGTCTCGGCGCGCGCGATACCCTCCGGTTGGAAGCTGGCATGAATCTCTACGGTCAGGACATGGATGAAGACAGCACGCCGTGGGAGGCCGGGCTGGGCTGGACGGTGGTGCTGGATGAAAACCGCGATTTCATCGGCCGCGCCGCGCTGGAAAAACAGAAAGCGCAAGGCGTGCCGCGCGAACTGATCGGCGTGCTGCTGCAAGACAAAGGCGTGCTGCGTCATGGCCAGCGCGTGCTCACCGAAAAAGGCGAAGGCGAAATCTTGTCCGGCATCTTTTCGCCGAGCTTGGGCAAATCGGTCGGCTTTGCGCGGGTGCCGGCGGGCGCGGGAGAAAACCTGCGCGTGGACATTCGCGGCCGCGAGCTGCCGCTGCGCGCGGTGAAATATCCGTTCGTGAGGGATGGCAAGGCGTGCATCTAGTCACGATTGGACTGCGCGCGCGGCGCTTATAGAATCTTCCGACTGCAACGAGGGATCGAACCATGAGCGAGATACCCGGCGATCTGAAATTCCTGAAGTCACACGAGTGGGCGCGCGTCGAGGATGCCGATCAGGTGCGCGTGGGCATTTCGGATCATGCTCAGTCGCAACTGGGCGATCTGGTCTACGTCGAATTGCCCAATGTCGGCGACCACGTAGAAGCCGGCAACGCCTGCGCGGTAGTCGAGTCGGTGAAAGCCGCCTCGGACGTCTATGCCCCGGTGAGCGGCGAGGTGGTCGCAATCAACGAAGCGCTCGGTGACAAACCCGAAACCATCAACGAGGACGCCTACGGCGACGGCTGGCTGTTCGTCGTCAAACCCGACGCGGAAGCCAGGGACGAATTGGAAGAATTGCTTGATCCCGATGCTTATGCCGAATTGATTGAAAATGATGAGCATTGACAGCGGGAATGGGAACTCCGAGAGAGCCCGCTGCAAGCGAAACCCTCGTCTTCCGGGGCTGCGACGGACGAAGTCCGGAGCAGAACCCGGAATCTGCTTTTAAGGATTGAGGAGCAGATTCCGGATTGCGGCCGCGCCGCGTCCGGAATGACCGCGCCATAGTTTCCGTTCGCCGCTCCATTCTTTGTTCCGATTTCCCATTCCCCATTTTCCCACTCCCGTCACCATGCCCTTCATCCCCCATTCCGAAGCCGACGTGAAGTCGATGCTGGCCGCGATCGGCGTGCAGCGCATCGACGACCTGTTCGATGAAATCCCCGCGTCGTTGAAGATCGCGGCGCTGGAAGGCGTGCCGAGCGGCCTGTCGGAAATGGAAATCACGCGCCTGATGAAGGCGCGCGCGGCGATGGACGGCACGCCGCTGAATTTCGCTGGCGCCGGCGCGTACGAACACCACATTCCGGCGGCGGTGTGGACGGTGGTGTCGCGTGGCGAGTTTTATTCGGCCTACACACCGTATCAAGCCGAGGCGAGCCAAGGCACGCTGCAACTGATCTACGAATACCAGACGATGATGACGCGGCTGACCGGTATGGATGTCAGCAACGCGTCACTTTACGACGGTGCCACCGCCCTGGCCGAAGCCGCGCTGATGGCCGAGCGCTGCGCGCGCAAGGGGCCGCGCCGGATTCTGGTGCCGCGCACGGTGCATCCTGCGTATCGCAAAACGCTGAAGACCATCGTCGAGTTGCAGAACATCGAGGTTCTCGAATTCGATTTCTGCCATGAAGGTGAGAGCGCGGGCGGCGTCGATCCGGCATGGTTGGCGAAGCAGGACTTCGGCGCATTCACCGCCCTGGTGATCCCGCAGCCCAATTTCTTCGGCGTGCTGGAAGACGTGGACGCGCTGACCGACTGGGCGCATTCGAAGGACGCGCTGGTGATCGGCGTGGTCAATCCGATGTCGCTGGCCGTGTTGAAGGCGCCGGGCCGTTGGGGCGCGAACGGCGCCGACATCGTTTGCGGCGACGGCCAGCCGATGGGCGTGCCGCTGTCGTCCGGCGGGCCGTACTTCGGCATTCTGGCGTGCAAGCAGGCATTGGTGCGGCAGATGCCCGGCCGCATCGTCGGACGTACTACGGATCTGGACGGCCGCGAAGGGTTTGCCTTGACGCTGCAAGCGCGAGAGCAGCACATCCGCCGCGCCAAGGCGACTTCCAACATCTGCACCAATCAGGGCCTGCTGGTTACCGCCGCGACGATTTACATGGCGATGCTGGGTCCGGAAGGGTTGCGCCGTGTCGCCGCCAACAGCATGGCCAATGCGCGGAGTTTGCGCCAAAAACTTTGTGCGATCGAAGGCGTACAACCGCTGTTCGCGCGCGCGGGTTTCCACGAATTTGCGCTGCGCATTCCGATCGATGCGAACGAACTGATCGAGCGTCTCGCGCACAAGGGCATCGTCGCCGGCGTGAGCTTGAGCGAAGACTATCCGGAGCTCGGCGACGCGCTGCTGACCTGCGCGACGGAAACCAAAACGCGCGAAGACATCGGCGTCTTCGCCTCGGCGATGGCCGAATCGCTCGGCTGATCGCGCGCGTCATTCAGTATTCGTTGCCGCATTTCCGCGCGGGTCTTGCGCGCACATCACGAATGCGCGCATTCGCCATGTGCGGGTTCGCCGCTTTGCAACGTCATCAGGCTGAAAGCCAGGTCCGGCGCGGCTTGCAGGCGATTCGTCTGTTGGATCATCACTTCGTTTTGGACGTCTATACGTCCACAGTGTGTGTGCGGAACGCGGTTTTTCAAACGCGTTCTTGCGGTTTTCGCGGCGGCGTCGATGCGCGCAAGGGCTTCATCTGCCGCGAAAAATCGATTGACAGCACGTTTCGACGGGACTAGTTTCTGCGCCCGACGACATGTGTCGAAGGGATTATGCCGGCTGCCAAGTACATCGAACCTTATGTCGAGCACGGTCACAAAAGTGACCAGGTGAAAAAAATCACCGTCTCGATTCCGGTGCATGTACTCCGGTTGCTTTCCGACGAACGTACACGTCGTCAAGTGTTGAACTTGCGGCACGCCAGCAACAGCGATCTTCTCTGCGAGGCGTTCCTGCATGCGTTTACTGGGCAACCACTGCCAACTGATGAGGAGCTGAGACGAACCATGGCCATGAAGAAAGCTGCAAAGAAATCCGCCAAGAAGGCGGCGAAGAAGTCCACCAAGCGCAAACCCGCTCGCGCGAAGGCCGCTTCGGCCCGCAAGACCGGCAAGCGCAAGACGGCCCGCAAGGCCGCGAAGAAACCGGCGCGCAAGCGCGCGGCGAAAAAGGGTGGCCGCAAGGCCGCGGCGAAGAAGGCGGTGATGGCGAAAGCCGCACGCGCCACCAAGGCCTCCAAGGCCAAGACGAAGTCCAAGAAGAAGTAAGCAAAGGTCTAGCGTCAAGCAACAAGCGCAAGGTCATAATTACAAGCTGCGCTCTCCCCGCGATGCCCAGCGTGGGGAGAGCAAGGCAAGTGACATGATTCGAACCCCGGCCTCCGCCGGGGTTTTGCTTTGTGGACGGCCGCGCGAGGCCCCCTTTCGTTGCCGCTTCCTGTCAAACAATGTGACGCTGCGCGCACGTATTTGCCGCGGCGCTGCAGTGGCGTTATGTTTTTACGGCCGCAGGACGCGGCCTGGGGACCGGATCGCCGCTTGACGAGCATGCGTGCCGCGTTGTGCGTGGAACGTTTCGTGCAAGACATCCGGCGGGGGCGCATAACGCGCATCAGCTACGTGAGTTCAGCCATGTCCGCACCAATTCATTTTCGATCCGCCTTGTATTTGGGCGTAGCCGCTGCGCTGTTGCTCGAAATCACCGCCTGCGGCAACAACAATATGCCGGCCAACAACACCGCGACCGCCTCCAAGCCTGCGGCTTCGGCGAGCGCACCGGCCACTGCGAACCCGGCCCCGGCGGTGGCTTCCACCGCTGCACAGGCGGCTGCGCAGGCCCAAGCCAAGGCACAGGCCGCGCAGGCCAGGATGGAAACCATGAGCGTCAAGGACCTGCTGGCTGCGGGCAACACCGCCATCAACCAGCAGAGGCTGGTGGCGCCAAAGGGCGATAACGCCTTCGAGTATTACGAGAAGGCGCTTCAGAAGGACCCAAAAAATCAGGCGGCGCAGGATGCATTGCGCGAACAGTTTCCCTTCGGCGCCAACGCGGTCGAGGGCGCGATCGGGCAGAACAATTTCGATGAAGCCCAGCGCGAGATAGGCTTACTCGCGAAGGCCGACCCCAGCAATTACACGCTGAAGATCCTCAATTCAAAACTGGATGCGGCGAAGAAGGCGCAGGCACGCGCCGACGCGCTGAAGGCCAAGCAGGCCGCCGATCTCGCGGCCAAACAGGCGGCCGATGCCAAGGCTGCGGCTGCCAAGGCGCTGGCTGAAACCAAACCGACGCCTCCGCCCGCGATCGAAAAGCCGGTAGTACAGCAGGCACAACCCACGCCGGCACCCGTGCAGGAGGCGCCCAAGCCCGCGCCGGCGCCGCAACCAGTCGGCGAAACGCGCGGCCCGCAAGTGATCAGTGCCGCGGCGCCGGACTATCCGATCCAGGCTGCGCGCAACAATCAGTCCGGTTACGCAACAGTCGAGTTCACCGTCAATCCGGATGGCTCGGTCAGCAATGCACACGTGATCGCTTCGCAACCCGGCCGCGTGTTCGACAGCGCGGCGATCCAGGCCGTGTCGCGCTCGAAGTTCAAGCCGGCGTTGAAGGATGGGCAGCCGGTATCGAGTACGTTGCAGCGCCGGATCGATTTCAATCTGGGTGGGTGAGAAGCGGCGATTGCGACAGGCCTGGAATGGCATGTCGCGCCGCTTCGCACCGACAACACGCTTCAAGAATGGCTGCTTGCCAGAGATTTTTCGGCCAACGCCGCGCACCACGGATGGCTGCTTGCAGTTTCCGTGTCGCAGAGAAACAAATGCTGCACTGACGGCGCGTTCAATGCCTCGCCGGCCTCAGCCGCTTGTGCACACGCCGCGGTGCGGGACGCGCCGAGCGCACCGGCGCGTTCAATTCCGCCCAGTCCACTTCCGGTAGCCCAAGCAGCTTGTCGAACACCATTGGCATCAGGCCCGCCGGTTCGGCGCACTCGCAGTTCCACATCACCACCATGCCGATGTGGTATTCGGGAAAGAAACCGATCTCGGCGCGATAGCCTTGCACCGCGCCGGCATGGAAGATCAGCGTGTGGCCCATGTAGTCGTACACGCGCCAACCCAGCGCGTAATGCGCTTCCTTGACGCGCGCGCGCCGCCACGGCGAAGCCATGCGCTCGCTGGGCGTGTCGATGCCCGGCGCGTGCAGCACTTCGAGCAACTGCTGCGGCAACACCATCGGCCGGCCGCCCATCTGCGCGATCAGCCATTGCTCCATGTCGCGGATACTGGCGTTCACACCGGCCGCAGGCGGCACGTAGAAATTGTCGTTCGGTTCGAACGCCACCCAGCCGCTGCCGCGGCGATAGTGCGGGCGCGCCCAACTCTTGCTTGATTCCAGTCCATCTCGGCCGTAGCTCGCATCCGTCATGCCGAGCGGCAGGAACAGCCGCTTGTCCACCAGGTGATAGAAGAAGTCGCCGGTCTCGGCGTAGATCACATCACCGATCAAGGAGAAGGCGACGTTCTGATAGCCGTAGCAGTCGCCCACGCCGCAACTCATGTCCACTTCGTCCAGCTTGCGCGCCAGTTCCTGATACGGCACGCCGCTGGAAAGCATGTTGTCGTAGGCGTTGCGCGGCAGGCCTAGACGCTGGCCGAGAATGTCGCGCACCGTCGCCTGTTCAGTAGCGTGCGCGTCCTTCAACTTGAAGAAGGGCAGCACTTCGGAAAGCCGCGTATCCCAGCTCAGCACGCCTTCGCGCACCAGGATGCCGGTCAGCGCGGTGGCGAACGCCTTGGACAGCGAGGCGAGGCGGAATGCGGTATCGGGCTGCACCTTCTCGCCCGTCTGCGCATCGGCGTAACCCAGCGTGCGTTCGAAGCGCACCTTGTCGTCCAACACCACCGCGGTGGCGAGCCCCGCGACGCGATTTGACGCGGCGAGCTGATCCAGCCACGCGTTGTAGCTCTTGATCGTGTCGTCGATCCGCACCGGCGGCAACCGTTCGCGTTGCGGCTCGGTATGGATCACCGTGGGTTCTTGGGGGGGCGCACCGCGCGCGAACGCGGGCAACACGAGCAGCGCCGCAAGCGCGCAGGCCGCGAGTCCGCGAAGTCGCAACGGACGCGTGATAAGCTCGCCAGCCGTGAGAGAGAATCGTGCGCCGAGCGCACGCAGATGCGAGGAAAAACGCATGACGGGCATCATCGTACTGCTGATCATCATCGCGGTGATTGTGGTGTACTTCATCGCGATCTACAACGGACTCGTGACCGCGCGCAATTCATACAAGAACGCGTTCGCGCAGATCGACGTGCAGTTGACACGCCGTCACGACCTGATCCCGAACCTGGTGGAAACCGCAAAAGGCTATCTCGCGCATGAACGCGAAACCTTGGAGGCTGTGACTGCAGCGCGCACGGCGGCCGTGAACGGCCTGGCCGCGGCCAAGGCGCAACCGGGCGATCCCAACGCGATGCAGCAGTTGTCGGGCAGCGAGAACCAGTTGACGCAGGCGCTGGGCCGACTGTTCGCGGTGAGCGAGGCGTATCCGGATCTGAAGGCCAACCAGAACATGATGCAGTTGTCGGAAGAGCTGACCTCGACCGAAAACCGCGTGGCCTTCGCACGGCAGGCGTACAACGATGCGGTGATGAGCTACAACAACCGCCGCGAGACGTTCCCGGGCAATCTGCTCGGCGCCGCGTTCCAGCCCGCGCAGCCGCTGGCGATCGACGATCCGGCCAAGCGCGAAGCGCCGAAGGTGAGTTTTGGAAGCTGAAGCTGTGAGTAGTGAGGGGTGGGAAGTGAGTAGAACAGCTGGATATCGCTGGCATCTGCTCTAGACAATTCACAACTCACGACTCACAACCCATAACCCACGCCCATGGACTTCTTCGCCCAACAAGCGCGCGTGCGGCGCAGCGCCCGCTGGCTGGTGCTGCTGTTCGCGCTGGCGGTGACGGCGATCATCGCCGCGATCGATCTGATCTGCGCGTTGTTCCTGGTCGGTCCGCGGCCGCAGGCGCTGCTTGGCATTTCGATTGCGGTGTTGGTGCTGATCGGGTTGTGTTCGCTGTTCCGCATCGCCTCCCTGCGCGGCGGCGGCGGCGCGGTGGCGCGCAGCATGAATGCCACGCCGGTGCCCGCCGATACCACCCATCCGCAGTGGAAGAAATTGCGCAACGTGATCGAGGAAGTGGCGATCGCCTCGGGCGTGCCGGTGCCGGAAATCTGGGTGATGGAGAACGAGCCCGGCATCAACGCTTTCGCCGCCGGTTACACGCCGGCAGACGCCGCAGTGTGCGTGACCCAGGGCTGTCTGGACAAACTCGACCGCGACGAGTTGCAGGGCGTGATCGCGCACGAGTTCAGTCACGTGTTGAACGGCGACATGCGCCTCAATATCCGCCTGATCGGCCTGCTGTTCGGCATCCTCGCGCTCGGCATGATCGGTCGATTCCTGATGTATTCGAGCAGCGGACGCAGCCGGCGCGACAGCGGCAACATCGCGCTGGTCGGGCTCGCGGTGTTCGTGATCGGCTACATCGGCCTGTTTTTCGGGAAGATCATCCAGGCTGCGGTGGCGCGCGCCCGTGAGTCGCTAGCGGATGCCTCGGCGGTGCAATTCACCCGCCAGACCACCGGCATCGCCGGCGCGCTAAAAAAAATCGCCGCGCTGGAATTCGGTTCGCAGTTGCAGGCGAGCGGCCGCGACGAAGTGCGGCACATGCTGTTCGGCGATGCGGAAATGTCCTCGCTGTTCGCCACGCATCCGCCGATCCTGGAGCGCATCAAGGCGCTGGAGCCGCAGTTCGATCCGCAGGAACTGGAACAGATCGTCAAGCAGTGGGCGGCCGCGGGCGGCAATCCGGATTCGATCGAATTGCGACATCCCGATCATGAGTGGAATCGTTTTGCGCACCAACTGGTGGACGCAGACGGTGACACGCTCGGAAATCCGTTGCCGGGATTCCCGCCGGACCATCCGCCATCGCATGCCAGCGCCGGTGCGTTGCCGCCGCGCGGTGCGCAGGTTGCGATTGCGGCGGCGGCTGTCGCGTCGCAAGTCGGCACGCCAGGATCGGACGACTATCGCGCCGCTTCCGCGCTGCACGCGCGAATTCCCGATACCCTGGCTTCCGCCGCACGCGATCCACGCGGCGCCTTGGCGGTCGTATTCGCGCTCGCCTTGTCCGATCAGCCGGATTTGCAACAACGTCAGGTGCAGCTGATCGCGCAAGCATTCGACGCGTCGCTCGCGGAGGCCGCGCGCGGCTTGATGTCGCACATGGGTGAATTGCACCCGATGTTGCGCCTGCCGCTGGCGCAACTGGCGTTTCCCGCATTGAAGCGCAGGCCGCGCACAGAATTGGAAAACTTCACGAAGACGCTAGACGCATTGATTCGCGCCGACAATCAGGTCGATCTGGACGAATACTGCCTCGCCAAACTGGTGCAGGTGCAAGTGATCGCCGCGCTCGATCCGTCGGCGAATTTCAAGGTCGGTTCGGTGCGCTTGTCGGACGCGCAAGAGGCGCTGCGCGATCTGTGCGCGCTGATCGCACACTTCGGCAACGACGACATGGATGCAGCGCGGCGTGCGTTTCTGCTGGCGATGCAGGAAGCGCTGCCCGGCTCGACGCCGCTGTTCGCGATTCCGGAAGACTGGCAAACCGCATTGGACGATGCATTGCAAAAACTCGCGCGGCTGAATCCGGAAGGCAAGGAACTGGCCGTGCGCGCGCTGGTTCGCGCGATCGCGGAAGACGGTCAAGTCAACGTGGCGGAATCGGAAGTGCTGCGGGTGGTGTGTGCCGTGCTGGGCTGCCCCCTCCCGCCAATCCTGTCAAATGGCTGAAAAGAGCGAGCACGGATTTTGGGTGGTGCGCTCCGGTGAAGGCCGCGCGCTGTTGCTTGCGAGTCTTGCGTTCTTCTGTCTGCTGACGGCGTATTACGTGATCCGCCCGGTGCGTGATCAGCTCGCCGGGGCCACGGGCTCGACCGCGTTGCCGTTGTTCTACACCGGCACCTTCATTGCCATGTTGGCGATCGCGCCGCTGTTCGGCTGGCTGACCGCGCGTCTGCCGCGGCGCGCGCTGCTCGGCTGGAGCTACGGTTTCTTCATCGTCTGCCTGATCGCATTCGTGCCGCTGTTCATGCGTCAGGCGCAGATCGGCGCGCGCACGCTGGGCAGCGCGTTCTACATCTGGGTCAGCGTGTTCAACCTGTTCGTGGTGTCGCTGTTTTGGAGCGTGATGGCGGACGTGTTCGACAGCGCGCAGGCGCGCAGGCTGTTTCCGCTGATCGGCATCGGCGGCGCGATCGGCGCGCTGTGCGGGCCGGCGTTGACGTCGCTGCTGGTGCTGCGCATCGGCGTGCCGCCGCTGCTGGTCGTTTCCGCTGCGCTGTTGGTCGCGGCATTGATATTGACCTGGCGCATTTCGTCGTCACGAACCTCGCGCTCGGCACCGGATGAAGAGGGCCCGATCGGCGGTTCGATACTCGCCGGCCTGCGCGCCGTGTTCACCATTCCGTTCGTGCGCGACATGGCCTTGCTGATGTTGCTGTCGGATGGCGTCGGCACGCTGGCCTATGCGTTCGTGGCCGATTTCGCGAAAGCGCATTATGCCGATGCCGCATTACGCACCGCGTTCTACGGGCACCTCGATCTGGCGGTGAATCTCCTGCAGATCATTTTGCAGTTGAGCCTGACGCGCTGGATGCTGGTACGGCTGGGATATGCGGCGGGCCTGATCGTGCCGGCGGCGGTGAACGTTGCGCTGCTGATTGCGGTGTTCGTGTTCGGCACGATCCAGTTCGGCCTGCTGGGTTTCACCGTTTCGATGGTGACGCTGATGCTGGTGGTGACGCGCAGCTTCGCCTACGGCGTCACCAAGCCGGCGTACGACGGCCTCTACACGCGCGTCAACCGCGAGATGCGCTACAAGGGCAAGAATTTCGTCGACACAGCGGTGTGGCGCTTCGGCGACCTCGGCGTGACCAGTGGATTGAATGCATTGCGCGCGGCCAGTGTCGATCTCGGCACGATCATCCTGATGGCGGCGGCCGCAGCGGGCTGTGCGGGATGGTTCGGCTGGCGCGCGGCGCGAGAGAGCCGCGCCGCGGATCGCAACGCCACTGGCAATCAGCCCGCGATATAGCGTTGGAGTTGATCGATCTCCACGGCCTGATCGTCGATCACCGCTTTCACCAGATCGCCGATCGACACCACCCCCACCACGCGCGCGTTGTCCATCACCGGCAGGTGCCGCACACGTTGATCGGTGCACAGGCGCATGCATTCGTCCACGGTGGCAGCAGGATCGACGCTGATCGGCGAAGCGGTCATGATTTCCGCCACCGGCGTGTCTTTCGAGGAGCGGCCTTTCAGGATCACCTTGCGCGCGTAATCGCGCTCGCTGACGATGCCCACCAGTTCCTCGTTGCGCATCACCAGTAGCGCGCCGATGCCGCGCTCGGCCATGGTGCGGATCGCTTCCAGCACGGGCGCTTCAGGCGCGATCGCGTACACCGCATTGCCCTTGAGTTCCAGCAGATGCTTCACTTGGCGCATGTGCATTCTCCTTGCGATCATTCCTGATCGCGAGAGTCAAAAAGCAGACATCCCTGTCTGTCCTTTCAAATGGCGGCGATGACGCGGAAAGTTTAACTCGGCTCAATGATGCCGGCGTGTGCTAGCGCGCGACAGCGGCGGGTTCGGGTTCAGCACATAGGAAACGCCACCGAGCTGCGCCATTTGCCGCTCGATCCAGGCGGCGCGGCGCTGCACATAGACGGAAGGGTGATTCGCGTGCAACCGACGCGGATCGGGCAGCACCGCAGCCAGCAGCGCAGCCTGATGTGGGTTCAATTGCGATGCGTGTTCGCCCCAAAAGGTCCGCGCGGCGGCTTCGACGCCGTAGATGCCATCGCCGAATTCGGCGATGTTGGCGTACACCTCCAGGATGCGGCGCTTGGGCCAGGTCGCCTCGATCAGCACGGTGAAATAGGCCTCGATGCCCTTGCGCATATAGCTGCGGCCGTTCCACAGGAACAGATTCTTGGCCGTCTGCTGGCTGATGGTGCTGGCGCCGCGCAGGCGCATCCCTTCATCGGCATCGCTGATCGCCGCGTGGATCGACTCGAAATCGAAGCCGTGATGAAACGGGAATTTCTGGTCTTCGCCCGCGACCATCGCCAACGGCGCCACCGGTGCGATCTGTGGCCACGGCACCCAGCGATAACGCAACTGGAAATCGTGTTCGCCGTGCAACGCGGCGCCGATGCGGCGCTCGATCATGAAGGCGCTGGTGACTGGCGGGATGAAACGCAGCAGCAGCACCGGCAACCAGGTGATCAGAAAGAGGAGTAGGAGTGCGAGCGCTGCGCGGCGCAACCAGCGGCGCCCGCGCGGCTGAAACCCGGCAGCCATCACACCTCGGCCTTCGCCCAGGTCTCCGCCGGTTGCGCGCGCGCGAACAGGAAACCCTGCCCGCATTCGCAGCCGAGTTTTTGCAGCACTTCGCGCTGCTCGGCGGTTTCGATACCTTCGGCGATCACCTGCATCGACAGGGTTTCGGCTAGCGTCAGGATCGCGCGTACCACTGCCACGCTGCCGCCGCTGTCGCCCTCGGTGAGGCTGGCCACGAAGGACTGATCGATCTTCAATGCCTGCAACGGATACTGATGCAGATACGACAGCGAGGAATAGCCGGTGCCGAAATCGTCCAGCGCCACGCTGATGCCGTGCGATCGCAGGCTTTGCAGCGTACGCTTCACATCGGTGGGATTCTCCAGCAGCGCGCGTTCGGTCACCTCGATGCGTAACCGGTGCGCGGGTACGCCGTGACGTGCCAGCAGGCCGAGCAGATGACGATCAAGATCGGCGCTGCAAAAATGCCGGCCGGAAAGATTGATGCTAATGAAGGCGCCGCTCGCGCTCAACGCCGGCGCGTGCGCGAACACCTGTTCGAAGATCTGCCAGTCGATCGCTTCTGACAGACCGCTTTCTTCGGCGACGGAAAGAAACTCGCCCGGCAGCAGCACGCCGCGTTCGGAATGATGCCAGCGCATCAGCGCCTCGTAGCCGATGACTTCGCCATCGGACAGCCGCACGATCGGCTGGTAATGCGGTTCGAATTCGCCGCGCGTCAATGCGCGGCGCAGATCGTTCTCCACTTCCAGCAAGGTCAATGCCTGCTGGCGCAGGCGGTCGTCGAACAAGGCCCAGCGATGACGACCCTCGGCCTTGGCGCGATACATCGCCGAATCGGCGTCGCGCAGCAATTCTTCCGGCCGGCGATATCGCGGCGCGGCGATGGCGATGCCGATCGAGGTCGAAGTGAAGAGTTCCTTGGCCGCGAGCCGGAACGGCGCATTCAATTCGTTGATGATACGTTGTGCGATGTGGCACGCGGCATCGGCGTCGCCGATGTCTTCCAGCAGCACGCCGAACTCGTCGCCCCCCAGGCGTGCGACCACGTCCTGTGATTTCAGGCAGGCGCGCACGCGGCCACCGGCCTGGAACAACAGGTCGTCGCCGATCAGATGTCCCACCGAATCGTTGATCACCTTGAAGCGATCGAGGTCGAGGAACAGCACCGCGAACAGTTTCGATGGATCGGCCTGATAACGCTCGAGCGCCTGTTCCAACCGTTGCATCAGCAATGAACGGTTCGGCAGGCCGGTGAGCGAATCGTGCAGCGTTTCGTATTTCAAACGCGCTTCCACGCGCTCGCGCTCGGCGATCTGCTCGCGCAGGTCGCGATTGGCCAGAGCCAGCGCGCGCGTGCGTTCGCCTACGCGGCGCTCCAATCCGGCGTAGGCCTGTTTCAGCGATTCGGCGGCGCGCACGCGCTCCAGCGCGTTGGCGATGTGGTAAGAGACGAAGGTCAACAATTCCTGGTCGCGCAGCGTGTAACGGTGTTCGGGCGTATAACTCTGCACCACCAAGGCGCCGACGGTGCGTTCGGCACAAACCAGCGGCACGCCGAGCCAGCACACCGAATCGTGACCGCTCTGGACCACCTCGCCACGCTCGCGCATGCTCCTGATGTCATCGGTGTTCGCCAGCAGCGCGGCGCCGTTGTTGAGCACGTATTCGGTCATGCCTTTGCCGAGCTTGCGCGTGCGGCGTTCGGGATCGCGTTCATCCACCGAATAGGGAAAGCTCAACTCGTTGCCATCTTCCGACAACAGCGCAATGTAGAAATTGCGGGCGTACAACAAGCCGCCGACCACGCGATGCACTGCGGCATAGAACTCTTCGATACTCTCGGTGGTGTTGGCCAGTTCCGCGATGCGGAACAGCGCCGCCTGGAGGCGCTCGCCGCGCTGGCGTTCCAGCACCTGCTGCTGCAGCACGCGGTTGGCTTCACGCAGGGCTTCGGTGCGCTCGTCCACGCGCCGCTCGAGTTCCGCGTGCGCGAAACGGCGCTCCAGCGCAGTCTGAATGTGCTGCGCGACGTAGATCAGCAATGCCTTGTCGCGCTCGCCGTAACGTGCGCTTTCGGTATAACTCTGCACCACCACGCCGCCGACGACCTGATCGCCGCGCAGCAGCGGCACGCCCAGCCAGCACACACAATCGGGACCCGTGCCTCGATACGGCCCGCCCACGTGCGCGGCGATTTCGTCCAGCGAGCCCATCAGCGGCTGGCCGTGGCGGATCAGGTACCACGTCGGGCCGTACTTGATTTCGTCCATCGGCTGCACACGATTCGGATCTGGCGGATCGGGATCTGCGACGTCGGCGAAATAGGCGAAGCGGATGGTGTCGTGCAGCGGATCGTGCAGCACGATGTAGAAATTCTCGGCATACATCAGGCTGCCGACGATGCCGTGCAACGCGCGCAGCGTTTCGTTGATGTCCTGATTGGCGCTGGCCTGATCGGCGATCGCATACAGCGCGCGCTGCAGGCGCTCGGCTTCTTCCAACCGCACGACCGACGCGGACAATTCCTCGTGTTTCGACCACGAGGCAAGGCTAAGATCGATCAGACGCGCCGCAGCTTGCAGCAACTCTTGATCGGCATTTGCCGGCGGCGGCTGAAGTTCCAGCGTGCGGCCGTATTGCAGCGGAAACCGCTGTGCGGGCTCGTCGCTTTTTTCGGCAGCGGCTTCCAGGATGCGTGCCCGCGTGCCCGGAAAGAGCCGGCCGATCAGTTCGTCGGCGATTTGCTCGATCGCGCTGCCGCCAGAAGCGGCCCACAGCCGATGGCACAGATCCAGCAGCGCCGGATCGGGCAGGGGCATGGCGGCAGCCATGGCGGCGAGAGGCTGAACGCGGCTCACGAGAAAGTGTCTAAGTCCTTGTACGGCAGGCAGTGTAGCGGCGAAAAGGCTGCACGAAACATGCCGTCCGACGAGGCAGATGAGGGCTTCGGGCGGTGGCTTGACGATTGTTAGCAAAATGTAAGTATTTCGCTGTATACTCGTTCCAAAGCTCGAGAGAGCGCGGGTTGTCCGCGCGCAGCCGATTGATGCGCATTGCGATTGCCAATGTATTGTTCGCCAGCCTGACGCTGGGCCTGCCGTTGCTCGCCAACGCGCAGACCCCGGCGACGTCGCATGCGCACGCCGGGCAGAAAACTGCGCAACCCGCGCCACTTGCGCTGTCGGGCAATGTCGATGCCGAGCCGGTCTGGCGCTCGAATGATGGCCAATCCGCGTTGACCTTGTCGGGCGCCGCGTCGGCCACGGAATCAGTCCCGGGCACGGCGGCCGAAAGCAAATCGGCCGCCGCGGCCACGGGATTGCAATTCAACGTCTCGCCGAACATCTATGCGCGAGCCGGCGTGTCGCAACGCAACTGGTCGCCGTCGCTCAATCCCGCCTGCGAAACCGCGCAGCCAGGCGAACGCAATACCTCATGCGTGGAAGCGCCACTCGCTGCCTCGCAAGGCGGGGAAGTCGGCGCAGGGTTCGCCAACAGCGCAGTCAAGCTGGATCTCTCAGTCGGGCAGTCCCGCACGGATGCAATGCCCGCGGCCGCTCTGCACGGTGTGGCGGCATTACCGCGCGTGCTGCCTTCCGGCAGCGGCGCCGCGATCGCCGCGCCGCTGATGTTTCCGGACAGCACCACCACAAGCGTCAACGCGCGTGGTCAAGTGCGTGTCCTGCCGAATACGCAACTCGACGTCGGCGCAAGCCAAGGCCGCGTGCATTTCCTGCCGGGCGCAGGACTGCTTGGCAATGACGATCTCAATCAGACCACCTTGAGCCTCGGCATCGAGCATGGGCCGGTCAGCGGCGCGATCGTTGGCCGCGTGCTGCAGCCCGCGTTGCCCGGCATGCCGCTGGATTCCACTCAGCGCTGGAGCGGCATCGATCTGGGCGTCAGCGTGCGCCTGCCGTGGCAGGGTGAACTGAGCTTCGGCGCGCAAAACGTGTGGTCTTCCGGCAAGCAACCGCTGCTGATGAATCCGCAGGACATCAGCCCCGAGCAGGCGCGCGTGCCGTATGTGCAGTATCACCAGGAACTGTAAAAAAACGGCATAGTTTCATCTGCTTTTTGCCGGAGTGCTTGTCTTGGCTGGTTCCGGGGGTCCGCTTCTTCAGCGAAAGTGACGGCTGATTTGCAATCGGCCTTATCGCTCCTGAGGGCGGGACAGCATTCACCGGCCCGCAAGCTGCTGTTGGAAATATTGAACGCGCAGCCTGAACTCGTCGACGCGCATTGAATGCTTGCAGGCTCTTTGTTTGAGACCGGTGATCTTCCCGGCGCGCAGCGAGCACTGCAATCTGTAATTCGGTTGGATGCCCGTCGCGTGCCCGCTTACGCGATGTTAGGGCGCATCTTCATTTCTCTGGGAAGATTCGATGCTGCCATTCAAGTATTGAGACAGGCGCTGCAAATCAGTGCGGACTCGGAGATTGCCGTCAGCCTCGCACGAGCACTGCTGATGCAGGGCAATCCGGAGGAGGCTATTTCGGTTCTTCGGCCGTTCCTGCGGTCCCAGGCTGCGAGCGAACAATTGCTGCTTTATGGACATGCCTTGATGCAGTTGAGGCGACATGAAGAAGCGGCTGCTGATTTCAAAGAGCTGGTGCATTTGGCTCCACAAAACGTCGAAGCCAAGCTCAGGCTTGCCGCAGCATTGAGCGATGCCGGTCAATTACGCTGAAGCGGAAAAGAATGCTCGAGCCGAAGCCCATTTCATCTTGGGTCGCGCGCTGATGGGGCAGAACAGATTCGAGGAGGCCGAGTCAGAGCTGCGACAGGCCATTCGCATCCGACCGGATCATCTTACCGCGCTGACCAATCTCAGAGTTGATCTGGATGCGCTCGGGTGATCTGCACCTTGCAAGCGAAGCAATCGACTCGGTTTCGCGCAAGAAACCGCACCTCACACCGTTGCGAACTGCCAAGGCGAAATTGCTGATTACCGCCGGCGAGCAGAATAAAGCGCTTGCAGAAATAGAAGCAGCGCTCTCTTTCGCGCCAGCGAATGTGGAATTGAATGTGGCCGCTGCCCGAATTGCTGTGGACATGGGTTCTGCATGTGCAGTGGATTACGCCCAAAGGCGCTGCGGCTGAACGGCCATCATTCTGGTGCCCTCTCAGTCCTGGATGATGCGTTCCTCGCTAGCGGTGAGGCGGAAGGGGCCGCGAACGTTGCAGAGAAGTTGCTTGAGATGAATCCGAATGACGGGCGTGCAATAGCGTTGCTGGCTTGTGCTTAGCGCATGGGCGGAGATGCGCGTTATCGGGAATTATTCGATTATGAGAATCTCGTGCGAGCTCAGCCGATCGATGTGCCGCACGGTTGGGCCGACTTGCCCGAATATCTTGAAGACTTGGCACTGGCTCTCAATCGAATGCATTTGCTCAACACCCATCCGGTCGGACAATCGTTACGACAGGGAAGTCAAGTTGAGCTGGAGTTGGATCGCTCACCGGAGCCGGCGATTCGCGCTTTCGCACAGGCGATCGATCGACCGATTCGGGATTACATTCGCATGGCCGGAAACGGAGACGACCCACTTCGTCGCCGCAACACTGGACGCTATCGATTGAAGGGTGCGTGGTCTGTGCGCCTGCGACCGCATGGCTTCCACGTCAACCATTTTCACCCGGAGGGAGGGTTGTCCTCGGCTTGCTACATCCAGTTGCCTACCTCGGTAAACGAGAGCCCACACGAGGGCTGGTTACAATTTGGCGAGCCGGGCTTTCCCATACGTCCGAGGCTTCCTGCAGAGCACTTTATCAAGCCGGAACCGGGCCTGCTTGCTCTGTTTCCATGGTACATGTGGCATGGAACGGTGCCATTTGCGGGCAAGCCCAATGAAGCCCGCCTGACAATCGCGTTTGACGTGTTACCCATCAATTAACCAAAGGGCTGCCATAGAACGCGAGGCAGGCTTGAGTAGAGACGCTTCAGAATCAGCGATGGCGCTTCACAGCAACTAAGCGGTGGACGTGACGATTGTTCAGAATGCATGCTTGCAATTAACACAGTTTTCACGTATTGATGGCGCCATCCGAAGCGGGACGGGTAGGCCGGAACGCCGGATCAACAAAACGAGGGGGCGGGTAGCGGCTGATTGATTCCTAGGGACTCCTTCTATTCAGCACGGCGAGGACCGTGCTGGATACGTGTGCGTATGTTACAGGGGGATTCCCAAAGGGTTAGGAAGTTGTTAGCATCCGTCACTGCCGAGGGTTTAGTGGCGGCTCTGGTGTTTTTCCGGAGCGGAGCACTTGTCCCGAAACTGTGTCACATCTGACGTTGGAGAGTGAAATGAAACTTGACCGCAACGAGCTTTCCAAAGCCGTGCGCATGGCTCTTTCGATGGGTGCCGTCGCCGCCGTGGGTGCGGTGGGTACAGCCTACGCGCAAGACCAGAACGCCACTCAAGGGCAAAACAACCAGCAGCCGCAGACCCTGCAGACCATCGTGGTTACGGGTTCGCACATCCGCCGCGTGGACTTGGAGACGGCCAACCCGGTTGTCACCGTCGATGCCGCGCAAATCCAGAAAGCGGGTGCGGTGACGGTCGGTGACCTGATCCAGCAGCTGCCGGCCGTGACGGGTTCTCCGCAAAACACGCGCGTCAACAACGGCGGTGGTTCGGGCGGCACCTTCGCTAACTTGCGCGGCTTGGGCACCGGCCGCACGCTGGTGCTGGTCGATGGCCACCGGGTGCTGGACAACGACTTGAATCGCATTCCGGCCGAAATGATCGAGCGCGTCGAAGTTCTGACCGACGGCGGCGCGGTGACCTACGGTTCGGACGCGATCGGCGGCGTCATCAACTTCATCCTGAAGAAGAACTATCAGGGTGCGCAGTTCACGGCCGATTACGGCATCTCCGATCGGGACGATGCGGAGCGCCGCAGTACGAGTTTCATCTTCGGTCAGACCACGGACAAGGGCAGCATCCTGGCTGGCGTGGACTACAACAAGTTCGATCCGGTGTTCGCCGGCAACCGCAATTTCTCGAAAGATGCGCTGTACCTGTACTACGGCAACGTCTACGCGTTTGGTTCCAGCCGCACGCCGCAGGCGCATCCTTACCTTACGACCAGCGTCGTCGATTCGACCAAGGTGGCCCATCGGGTTTCCACCGGAAGTCCGCTGGATGCCTGCGGCAGCGCCATCGCCATTCCTGGCCCGGGTAACACGCAGGCCGGCTACACGTGCTATACGGGAACGGACGCGTACAACTACCAGACGCTCAATTTCGACCTCACTCCACAGGAGCGCACCAACGCGTTCTTCAGGGGTGAGTATCAATTGACCGACAACATCCGCGCTTACATGGACGTGTTCCACAACAAGACAACGTCCGAGTCCGCGATCGCGCCGTTGCCGTTCGACGCGAACTCCGACTTGGTGACGATTTCCAAGTACAGCATGTACAACCCTTGGGGCGTGGACTTCGGCCCGCCGACAAACGCCAACGCCGTCACGGTAATCAATGCAAACGGCGATCCGGAAACCATCAACGCCCAGTACAACTTCCGCACCCGTTTCACCGGCGCGGGTCAGCGCAAGAGCGAATTCGGCCGCAACTCGGATCAGGGCATCATCGGTTTGGGCGGTTCGTTCGGTCAATCCAGCTGGCAGTGGGATTTGAATTACAACTACAGTCACTTCAGCACGATCGTAAAGACCGTGGGTGACTTGGTGTACAACCAGGCGTTCCGCAATGCCGTTGGCCCGTCTGAGTTGATCAATGGCGTTCCGACGTGCGTGACCTTGGGCCCGACGGGTACGCTTGAGGGTGCCACGCCCATCGCTGGCTGCACGCCATACGACATCTTCGATCAGTCCAATCCTGCTCAGGCGGCGATCCTGGCGCCTTACCAGGCAGTTTTCTTCAGTAACACCCTGAACACGGATCGCATTTACAGCGCCAGTGTAAACGGTACGTTGGCGACCCTGCCGGCGGGAGACATGCAGTTGGCGGCTGGTGTCGATTACCGCAAGCTGCACCAGAACACCCAAGTCGACTACCTGACCCAGATCGACCAGGATCCCAACAGCCCCGGCTTCGGCGGCTGCCAGGCGCCGCAATCGGCCTGTACGTCGGCGCTGGAGGGTGGTTACACCACGAAGGAAGCCTACGCCGAGCTGTACATCCCGATCCTGAAGGACATGCCGTTCTTCCGTTCTTTGAACGTGACCTTGGGCGACCGCTACTCGAAGTACTCGCTGGCGGGCAGCACCAACAACACCAAGATCGCGGTGGAGTGGCGGCCGATCGACGACCTGCTGCTGCGTGGCACCGTGCAAGACGTGTTCCGCGCGCCCACCATTGGCCAGTTGTTCACGCCGCCGACCGGCAATGCGCCGACCTTCAACGATCCCTGCATTGGTTTGACGCAGGATGAAATCAATGCGCACTCCAACGCCTGCCAGAACGTGCCGGCGGGCGCCACGTTCCAGCAATTGCAAGGCGGTTTGGCCCAGACCACCGGCGTGATCTCGGGCTCGGTGTTCGCGGGCTATCCCCTGAAGCCGGAGTTCGGTAAGTCGTTCGATTGGGGCTTCGTGTATGACCCGCACTTCATTCCGGGCCTCTCGGTGAGCGCGGACTTGTGGCGCGTGTATCTGAATGACACCATCACCACGATTGGTGCCCAGACTGCGGCGAACCTGTGCTTCTCCAACAACAACAGCCCCTTCTGTGCGTACATCCATCGCCAAGGCAATGGTGTGGTGCACTACATCGATCAGCCCACGGTCAACTTGGGCCGGCTGGACACGAAGGGTGTGGATGCCCAGCTCTCCTATCGCATCCCGCAGATGCGCTGGCTGCCGGGTCAGTTCACGGCCTGGGTGCAGGGCACGTATCTGGCCGAGTTCACCAATGACCAGGCGCCAGGCACGCAGGGCGACCAGATTGCGCATGTCGCTGGTCATTTCTACAAAGACTATGGCTCGTTCCCGCGCGTGCGCGGCACCGTGGGCCTGAACTGGAACCTTGGGCCGTGGGAAGCTTCCTGGCGGACGCAGTACATCGGTCACGAGCAGGTGGGTAGTTGGAATCCGGCCGAGAACGAGAACGGCGAGAGCGGTTCGATGCTCTACTCCTTCCGTGTGCCGACCATCATCTACAACTATCTGGAAGTGGGCTACACGATCGAGCCCATCAACACCAAGATCCAGTTTGGTGTGGACAACGTGTTCGACAAGCAGCCGCCGATCTTCACCCAGTCCAACACGCTCAATGGCGATACCGACGTGAACACCTACGACACCATCGGTCGCTTCTACTGGGCGCGTGCGACGGTCAAGTTCTGATCCAGGCAAGCGAGCAGTACACTCACGCCGCGCGGTGCAAACCGCGCGGCTTTTTTTTTGGCAGGGTCGTGGAATGCAACAGCAGGCATCGTCCGATTTTTCTCCGCAGCAGGCCGCGCGCGCCTATGAGCAAGGACGCATAGCGGAAGCCGAACGCATCGCAGGAGAGGTACTGGCGCGCACGTATTCCGAGCCGCTTGCACGCAATGTGCTGGGGCTTTGCCTGCTCGCGCGCGGCCGTGCGCGCGAAGCGATTGAACAGTTTGCCGAACTCACGCGGCAGCATCCGGGCGAACCTTTGTACTGGAACAACCTCGGCATCGCCCTGCGCGACTCGGGCCGGTATCAGCACGCGCAACAAGCCTACGAGACCGCGGTGCGGCTTCAGCCGGACAACCCGCGGTTTCTCGTCAACCTCGCTTATCTGTTCGTCGAGCTGAAACGTGTGGTGCGCGCAAAGGAGCTGCTGTGGCGTGTCTTCCAACTCGATCCTTCAAACTACGAAGCGCGCATCTACGGCGCGCAGATGTGCCTGGAATGCGGAGAAGAAGCCGATGCGAAGCAGATTCTCGCCGACTGGTCTTCGTGGGCCGGACATCTGAGCGGAATCCTGCGCGTGGAACTTGCGGCAGTGTTGCTGCGCACGGGCTTGGAAGCAGAAGGGGAAGCGCTGCTGCGATCCCAACTCGATGATCCGGCATCGCGCGACGCAGCGCGCGCACGGCTGATCCTGGTGCTCGAACGGCTCAACAAGATGGAAGAAGCCCGCGACCTGCTCGCGCAATTGCCGGCTCCGGATGCCGTCCACGATGTGATCCTGCGAGCTGAATTGATGGAAGCCAATGCCGTGATGGCGGCCCGCGAAGGCAATGCGGGCGAAGCACGCGCGCTGTTGCAGCAGTTGCTCGGCCAACCCGATTCGAACCGCCGCTACGTGGACACGTGTTTCCTGCTGGCCAAGCTTTGCGACAAGCAAGGCGACTATGCAGCTTGCATGCAATATCTGCAGCGAGCGCATCAGGCGCAACTCGACATCGCCGCGCAACTGGTGCCCGAATTGATGCTGCCCAGCGCTAATCCGCTCAACATCGCAAATTTCTATGTGACGCCCGAGCACTACGCGACCTGGAAACCGGCCGTCTCGCCTTCGGCGACGGAGTCGCCCATATTCGTGCTCGGCTTTCCACGCTCTGGCACCACCATGCTGGAGCAGATGCTGGATGCGCATCCCGGCATGGCCTCAATGGACGAACGCCCGTTCGTGCAGCGCGTGATCGAGTGTATGCAGGCAATGGGATTCCAATATCCAGAGCAGCTGGGTGAACTCGACTCGGTGCAGTGCGCGGCGTTGCGGGATGTCTACTGGAAGGCGGTGGCCGAGGTCGTGCAATTACAGCCGGGGCAGCGCCTGGTGGACAAGAATCCGCTGACCATGCTGCGCCTGCCGCTGCTGGTTCGGCTTTTCCCGAACGCCAGGATCATCTTCGTGGTACGGCATCCCTGCGATGTCGTGTTGAGCAACTACATGCAGCACTTCAATGCGCCGGCTTATATCGCGTTGTGCTCGACTCTGCCGCGCCTGGCAGCGGGCTACGCAGCGGCCATGAAGTTCTGGTTTGCGCACGTCGAACTTCTGAGACCGAACTTATTCGAGTGGCGTTACGAGCGTGTCATCGAGGATTTCGATGCCAATGTCGAACGCCTCGCCGCGTTTCTGCAACTCGAAGACGCTGCGCCGCTGCGGGAATTCAGCGAACATGCCCGCCGCAAGGGCTATATCGGTACTCCGAGTTACGCCCAAGTGGTGCAGCCGCTGTATGCGAGTTCGATCGGGCGATGGAAACGGTACCGCGAATATTTCGAACCGGTTCTTCCGCTGCTCGAACCCGCCATGAGGCACTGGGGCTATGAGTCCTGATGCGTCCCCTGCCCTGAAGACGCTGCGCGACTACGTGCGCTGGTACGATGGCGCGTTGCCGCCGAGTCTTTGCGACAGCTTGATCGCCGCCTTCGCGAAGGTACCTGATCAGCACGTTCGGCGCATGCCGGGATGGCGCGCTGGCCTGGACGACAGCGCGTGGACGGAGTTGGACATCACACCGCTGGCCGATGACGCTCTGAAAAATTTTTTCTTCCGCCACATCGAGCAATATCTCGCTCGATACAACTCGGAAATCGGGCTTTCCATTCCGGTGCCTAATTCATCGCGTCTTGCCGAATTCCGCATGAAACGCTATCGCCCGGACTCGGCGGAGAAGTTCCAGTTGCATTTCGATTCCATCAACGAAGTCGCGGACCGTTTTCTGGTTTTCCTCTGGTACTTGAACGGCGTGGAGCAGGGCGGCGAAACGGAGTTTCCGGATCTGGGCATCAAGGTGCCGGCGCGCACCGGCCGTTTGTTGATGTTTCCGCCGTACTGGATGTTTCAGCATGCCGGATTGCCCCCGTTGTCCGGCGACAAATACATCTTGTCGACTTACATGCTTTTTCCGAGAAGCTGAGGATCGACTTCGCTGCCTGATGGGCCGCTTTCAGGAAAGTCCAGCAACTCGGGAACGTATGCGGAATAGTTCCTCCAGCGCCCGACTGAGCTTGAATATACCGGCTGCCGGGCTTGCCACAAGCTGGAGCTACTAATGCTGGATGCCTGTGCCGGTGCGGGCTGCGTCGATGGCAAGTCCAGCCATTGAGACGTTTCCTTCAGAATGCGATCGGGATTCGCGACGAGTGCTTCGTAGTGGATCGCCCGGATGGAATGCGGGTGCTCGCCGCACCATTTCCCCATCAGCCGGTCGCAGCCTCGCATCACCTCGTCGATATCGCCGAAATCGTAGGCGTAACCGAGCAAGTCTTCCCTGAAGGACTGCATCCACAACGATAACGCGGTGTCGCGAGGGCTGCGCCGGCACCAGAGGATCCGCGCATTCGGAAACATCGCCAGCAGCAGATCGACATACCGGAAATTCATCGGTTGCTTGTCGATGAACCAGCGCGCGTCAGCCGAATCATCCTGCCGGGTCTGGGCTCGATAGAGCGCCGCTGCCTGTTGCAGCGCCGACGCATCCGGTGCGTTCCTGAATTGAGGGAGTTGCGCCAGTTCGCCGATCCATGGCAGTTCACCGCGATTGCGGACCCGCGGAAAACGTCCGAGCAACTCGGCCAGCAGCGTCGTGCCCGAACGCGGCATGCCGACGATGAAAACGGGGACGAAATCGTCCGTCGTGGTCGATCTGACTTGGATCGGCGATGCCTTCAGCCTCCTCTCCAAATCGATCCGCCAGTCGTCGCGTGACCAGGACATTAGGCCGCGAGCGAACGTATTACCTTGGCGGAAGCAATCGGCGGCCTCCCGCCACGCGCCGACATCGTCGTAGGCCTTGCCTAGCGCGAACATCAGGCTGGAGCGAGCCCTGCCGCTCAAGCCCGGACGCCGCAGCAAATCGCGGAACAAGTTGAAATCGGGATGCGCAGCATCCGTGTAGCGCTGGGCATTGGCCAGCCCGTGAGGCACATGCCATTCACAGGCTTCGGGAGAATGGTCCAGTGCGAACAGATAATTTGTTCGCGCCTGCCCGAAGTGACCGAGCTGAAGCTGCAGCATCCCCGCATAGGCGTGCAAACGCGCATCCGTGGGTGTCGCATCGAGCGCGATCTTCGCGATCGCCGCCGCTTCCTCTTTGCGATCAGCTTCATCCAGCAGTTCCACGGCCTTGATGGCCAGTTCGACGTCGCATTGGCCCTGTTCGAAACATTCCCGCAAGACTTGCGCAGCGGCATGACCCCGGGCCTGTGAGAGCTCCATGCGCGCCAACGTGAACGCGCATGCAAAATCTTGCGGCCGCTCCCGCAGGAGCTCGCGAAGCAGCGAAGCAGCGCGCTCGTCCCTGCCGGTCTGCCGATAAACGCCTGCGAGCAGGCGGCGCAGTTCGAAGGAACGCGGATGTTCCTCGAGTGCCGCGATGGACAGGGTTTCCGCTCTCGTCCAGTCGCCTTCGAGTACCGCGGCCCTCGCATGGTCCAGCCACCGCGCTTCGGATTGCATGGCCGTGGGTGGGATCATCGGCCGAGCGTCGACAGACCCAGCGCCTGTCGCAATGGATCGAGCAGGGCACCGTAGCGCTCCGTGTGCCTGGTATCGCTGCGCAGCGGCTGGCGCACCTGCATGGCGCTGGGGGTGTGCACTCCGCGCTGCGTGCGGTGGAACTGCAGGCAGCTTTCCTCGAACGTGAGGTTGCAGAACTCCAGCAGCAAGCGAATTCGCGCCTCCGGATCGACCAGCATCTGCTCGTACACGTGCTCGTAAACGTGCGCGGGGTGCAATCTTCTCCACTGTGCGGTGGCGCGGTCGAAGTCGCGCCAGTATGCCGCGAGATCCTCGAAGGTGCGGGTGTATTCGTTGTTCTCCAGGTGCTGCCTGTAGCAGGAGAAGCAGGTTTCCAGCGGATCGCGACGACAGATGATGATCCGGGCGGCCGGCAGCATCGCCCGGATGGCGCCGAGGTAGTACCAGTTGGCGGGCAGCTTGTCGGTGGAGACGGGTTTCCGCTGGCGCCAGCGCGCGGTGCGCTGCAGATAACGTTCGCCAAGACGCTGCCAGTCGGTTGGGCGCATTTTGGTGACCCAGTAGGGGTAGGCCTCACCGCGCCGGCGGGTTTCCTCCGACAAGGTGAGCGGCAGGTCCGGCAGTTCACCTGGACCTTCCACCTGCGAATGGGATGAGAGAATCTGTTCGACTAGGGTCGACCCGGATCGCGGCATGCCGGCGATGAATATGACGTCCTTGCCCAAGTCCCTCGCGGGAGATCCGTCAGGCGGCGGGGTGAAGCAGTCGAGGATGAGGGAAATGCCGGACGTGAAAAGCGACGCGCTCCATTGCCTTCGCTGTCGCGCGATCGCATTCGCCTCGCGCAATGCCGCGAGCGAATCGGCATACCGCTGCTGTTCGTCGAGCGCTCTCGCCAGGGCAAAACCCATCGCGATCCGGTCGTTGTCCTTGGCTCGATCGTCGCGCAACGCACGTTGCAGTCGTGCGATGTCGTCCGCGTCGAGGTGCTTGCTCCTGAGGTCGGCAAGGCCCCACCACGCCATGCCCGTCCACGGCTGTTCCGTGATGATCCGGCGATACTCGGCTGCGGCTTCTTCGACGCGGTTCTCGGTGCGTAACTGCTCTGCCAGCAGAGCACGCGCCGGCATGTAGTTCGGGTCTGACCTTATTGCCTGCCGCAACGCGTCTATCGCTTCGTCATGACGCAGGCAACGGGTCATGATCACGCCGAGATTGAACCAAGCCACCGCAAGATCGGGCTGCAGGCGGGTGGCGTGACGGAGGGTTTCGATCGCTCCGTCGTAGTCTCCCAGAGCGCTCAGAAAGGTTCCCAGCGTATTGTGGTAGAGCGCGTCATCCGGCCGGCCGGCGACGGCAGCGCGCATGGTGGTGACGGCAGCGATGGTGTCGCCGCGGAGATTCAGGATGCCTGCGTGTACACGCAGAACTTCGGGATGTCCGGGGAACGCCTTAAGGGCAGGCATCAAATGCATTGCCGCCCTGTCAGGTCCCCCCGTTTCTATGGCCTGCGCGGCCGCTATCACCTGCTGTGCGGCGCTTGCTGTCAAGCCTTGCAGTCGCGACGTGACCATTCATGCCTCCGCGCGGACGACCACAGCCGACGCGAGAGGAAATTGTGCCAGTGCGCGAAGCTCAATGCCCGCCGCTCTGGATATGCACGTCCCCGCTGAAGCTGTTGAGGGTGATGCTGCCGCTGCCTTGGCCGACTTGCGTGTCGAGGTGTTCGCCGGGACCGTGCTCGGGACTGGTGGCCTTGCCGAAATCGCTGTGCAGATCACCGGAGAAGGTGTCGGCCTTGATGCGGGCCGAAGTGCTCGCGGGCAGGTTCACGCGCACGTCGCCGCTCATGGTGTCGATCTTCCAGAATGCTCCGGGCGCGACTGCGGCGTCGAGCTGGATGCGCCCGGAGACGGTGCCGAGGTTTACCTTGCTCATGGCCGCGCCGCGCAGCAGCACCGCGCCGGAGACGGTCTGCACGGTGGCGTTGCCGCCGAGGGTCGCGGCCTGCACGTCGCCCGAAACCGTCTGCGCATCGAACACACGCGCGAAACCGGAAAGATCGAGATCGCCGCTGACGCTGTCCACTTTCACATTGCCGGCGCGCACGCCCAGATGCGCGCGGCCGCTGACGGTGTTGACCTGCACGTTGCGACTGCCGTCCATGCCGTCGATGTCCACCGGCGCGCTGACGACATGTACTTCGAGCGCCGCCGCGCGCGGCACGTGCACGTCCAACGAAGTCGAGCCCATGCCGCTGTCGCTGTTGAAGCCGAACCAGCTCGTACTGCCGGCGCTCTCCACGCGGATTTCCATCGCGTGCGCGTCGCCTGTGATCTGCAACGGCTTGGTACCGCTGCCCAGATCGCCGTCCACCTGCACGCGGTTCTGATTCCAGCCGGTGATGCGCACGTCGCCCTTGACGTTGCGGATCACCACCGTCGCGTCTGGCGCGGCGTCGTGGCTCAGATGGATCGGCGTACCGGCGCGCGCGGGCGCGCCGCTGATCAGCATCAGTGGCACGGTCGCCAGAACGATGCGCCAATGATTCGCGTGCTGTCTGGATTGCATGTCGTTTTCCTCAGCCCGCTTCGTGCTCGAGCCGTTGCAAATGCGACTGTTGCCGCTCGGTACGTTGCAGCAGTTGTTGCAGATAATCGGAATGCGGCGCGATCACCAGCGCCTGCTTCAATTCGCCCTGCGCAGCGTGCAGCTCCACCGCCGCGCCACGCAGGCGCGGATCGGCAGGATTCCAGCGCCCGCCGGGCGCATCGTTTGCGGCAAAGAATGCATTGGGCTGCACAGCGGATGAGGGCGCCCGATCGGCGTGCATCATGCGCGTGCCGATCACGCCGGCCAGTACCGCGACACCGGCGAACGAAGCAGCCATCGCGAACCACTGGAATCGCCGGCGCGACGGACGCGGCTGCGATTCGATGCGGGCGGCGATCTGCGGCCAGAGATCGCGCCCCGGTTCCACCGGTTGCGCCAACGCGCGCAACTTCTGCCGATCCTCAAAGTGCAGATTCATCCTGGACTCCCAGCGCACGCCGCAGCAGCCGGCGCGCGCGATGCAATTGTGCCTTGGAAGATCCGACCGCCATGGCGAGCTCGGAGGCGATCTCCTCGTGCTTCCAGCCTTCGACGTCGTGCAGGACCAACACCGCCCGCGTGCGCGGCGACAATCTAGCGACCGCGCGCTCCAACTCCTCGCGTTCGGCCGGACAGAACGGCGATGCGCCGGATTCCGGCGCGATGTCTTCTTCCACGCCTTGTTCGACCGGATCGTTTTTCTGCGCGCGCAGATCCATCAGCGCGGTATTGACGGCCAGACGGTACAACCAGGTGCCAAACGTGCTCTCGAAGCGAAAGCCCGGCAGTTTCTGCCACGCGCGCACGAAGGCTTCCTGCGTCAATTCTTCCGCGCGCGCATGGCGGCCGCCGACCAGACGCAGGATCGTGCCATGCACCCGCGCCGCATGACGGCGGTACAGCTTTTCGAACGCGCGCGTATCTCCGCCGGCCGCCGCCCGCGCCAGCGGCGCGTCATCGGATCCGAGAGGCACCACGTCCGCTAGAGGCGCGCTGTGCGCTGGCTCCATGAGCATTCCGGTGGCAATGCAGGCGGCATCCATTTGACTGATTGGATGCAAGCTTGCCGTGAAAGGTTGAGCCCCTCAACGAGCTTGTCCTGCGCCGCCGCTGCAGCGTTTCGCGGTTCGATCCGCACCTGTACACTTCCACGATTCACTGCCGTCGAACGGTGCCGCAACGATGAACGAACCGCCCAAGGCGTATTGGGGCAGCTACACCTTCCAGCCCGGAGAGGCCGATCAGCTCGAACGGCGGCCGGATGTCGTTTCGATATCGCGCGGTGAGTTGTTCCTTGCCACCTGCTGCGACATCCTGCGCAACGGCCACGGCTTTGTCGCGGCCACGAACGCCGGCACCCCCAGCGATGTCCACGGACGCTGGATTCCGCTGTTCACCTACCCCTGCATCGAATACATCCGTCAGTTCGATCTCGCGCAGAAGCGGATATTCGAATGGGGCAGCGGCGCTTCGACCCTTTACTGGATGGAGAGGGCCCAATCCGTGGTGAGCGTGGAAAACAATCCGCAGTGGTTCGAGCGCGTTTCCCAGATGAAAAACGATCGGGTGCAGCTCATCCTCGACGAATCCGACGGCTTCCCCTTCGAGATCCGCAAACACGACGGGTTGTTCGACGTAATCGTGGTGGACGGCTATGGCTACCGGTATGACTGTGCGATCGAGGCCATCAAGAAGCTCGCTCCGGGCGGGATGATCATTCTGGACAATTCCGATTGGCATCCGATGACCGCCGGAGCGTTGAAAAAATCAGGATTGATCCAGGTGGATTTTTCCGGATTCAAGGTCACCGAAAGCCATACCTCGACGACTTCCGTGTTCCTGCACCGGGAATTCAACTTTCCTACCATCGATCCGATCCAACCGTCGTATTGCGTCGGGGCCAAACGCTGGCTTTCCGGTTGGGACCGCCCGTACTCGGCACAGCCGCCTGAGCCTCGTCCGAAATGAGCCTGCGCGGAAGCATTCCGCGACGATGAAGGATTCCGACTCTGGATCGTCAGAGCGTCGCTGCTTTCTTTTGCGGCAGAGACGATTCGTTCACGTCCTCGAGCGCTGTCCTTTCGTTCTTCAGTTCGTCGCGCAAATCTTGCGGAAGCCGATCGCCGTAGCCGTCAAGATATTCGCCGATCGCCTGCAGTTCCGCGCGCCAGCCTTCGGCCTCAAGAGCCAACAAGGTATTCAGCGCACCGTCGGCCAAATGCAGGCCATCGGTGTTCAGATCTTCCGCGTGGGGCAGCAGGCCGATGGGCGTTTCGACCGCGCCGCACTCGCCGTTGACACGCTTCAGCATCCACTCCAGCACGCGCAGGTTGTCGCCGAATCCTGGCCACAGAAACTTGCCGTCCTGTCCTTTGCGGAACCAGTTGACGTGGAAGATCTTCGGCAAACGCGCGTTGGGACGATCGAACGACAGCCAGTGTGCGAAATAGTCGCCGAAGTTGTAGCCGCAGAAGGGCTTCATCGCCATCGGATCGCGGCGGATGTTGACGCCGACATCGGTTGCTGCGGCGGTGGTTTCGGAAGCCAGGCCGGCACCAACCAGCACGCCATGCGTCCAGTCACGCGCTTCGAACACCAAGGGCACCAGCGATTTCCGCCGACCGCCGAACACGATCGCGCTGATGGGTACGCCTTCAGGATTCTCCGCTTCCGGCGACCAGCTCGGGCATTGCGTGGCGCGCACAGTGAAGCGCGAATTGGGATGCGCCGCCGGGCCGTTGGCCGGATCGTAGTCGCGGCCTTGCCAGTCCCTTACCGGCTTGCGATCGTCGAGGCCTTCCCACCACGGATCGTTGTCGGCCGTCACCGCGACGTTGGTGAAGATCGCATCGTGATCGAGCATCTTCACCGCGTTGGGATTGGTCTTGTTGGAGGTGCCCGGCGCCACCCCGAAATAACCCGCTTCGGGATTGATCGCGTACAAGCGGCCATCCTTGCCGGGCGTGATCCAACAGATGTCGTCGCCCACCGTCCAGACCTTCCAGCCGTCGCGTCGATAGCCTTCCGGCGGGATCAGCATCGCGAGATTGGTTTTGCCGCACGCGGACGGAAACGCCGCGGCGATGTAATGGATTTCGCCGCGCGGATTCTCAATGCCGACGATCAGCATGTGTTCGGCCAGCCAGCCTTCGCTGCGCGCCTGGAAACTGGCGATGCGCAACGCGTGACACTTCTTGCCCAGCAGTGCATTGCCGCCGTAGCCCGAGCCGTAGGATTTGATCGTGAGCTCTTCCGGGAAATGCATGATCCAGCGCTGGGCAGGATCGAGCGTGCCGATCGAATGTTGCCCTCTCACGAAGCGACCTTCGCGCTCGATGCGCTCCAGCGCTGCGGTGCCCATGCGCGTCATGATGCGCATGTTTGCGACGACATAAGGTGAATCGGTGATCTCCACGCCGCAGCGCGCATAAGGCGAACCCAGCGGACCCATGCAGTAGGGAATCACGTACATCGTGCGCCCCCGCATGCAGCCGTCGAACAGGGCGTCAATCTTCTTGTGCGCTTCGGCTGGCGCCATCCAGTGGTTGTTGGGACCGGCGTCGATCTCGTTCTTCGTGCAAATCAGCGTGACCTTTTCCACGCGGGCGACGTCGCGCGGGTCGGAGCGATGCAGATAGCAGCCCGGATGCGTGTGCTGGTTCAGTTCCAGCAAGTCGCCGGACTTCAGCATCAGCTCGGTCAACGCGCGGGATTCAGCTTCGGAACCGTCGCACCAGTGCACGCGGTCGGGGCGGGTGCGCGCGGCAACCTCGTCCACCCACCGGTTCAGTGCGTCCAGCTTGCTCGGCATGTCGTCCTCGCCCGAAGGTATAAAAAAGCACGGTAATCCGGGCGGGGGGCGAATGCAAGAAAGCGGAGTACGTTGCGGGTCTCGGGGCGGGGCGGGCTTTCAACCGATAACCCACGCCCTTAACCCAACCCCGTCACGGCACCAATGTCGCAATCACGTGCTCGACATAGGCGTCGAACTGTTCGTGCGAAAGTCGGGGCAGGTCGGGGATCACGTTCAATTGCAGGAAGCCGACGTAAGCGGCGTAGGCCAGCCGCGCGCGATGCGAGGCCTGGCCGCGCGCCATGCCTGCATCCCGGTAGGCCTGATGCAGGAACTCCATGCGCCGCTGCGACACGCGGCCCATTACCTGCGCTACAGCGGGTTGATCCAGCGCCTGCAGCAGCGCGGCGTAGACGCGGTGCGGCTGAACTTCGCGCGCCACCCAATGGAACAGCTCGCGCAAGCGCGCACGGGGCTCGGCGATCTGCGAGACGCGTTCGTGCAATTCGCGTTCATCGCGTGCTTCCCAGCGGACAAGTGCAGCCTTCAATAAGGCTTCGCGGGTAGGAAAGTGCCAGTAGAAACTGCCCTTGGTCACATTCAGGCGCCTTGCCAGCGCCTCCACCGCCAGGGCATTCACGCCTTCCTCGGCGATCATCGTGAGTGCGCCGTTTTCCCAGTCCTCGGCGGTCAAGCGGCTGCGTTCATTGCGGGGAGACATGCGAAAGACACGCTGAATGAGATGATGCTATGCACGATGCGAGCGTCATGCCAGCGATTCGAATTTCCGCGGGCTGTGACAAGCTGTTACAATACGCCGTACGTATGCGTATGGTAGAAAGCGATTCAGCCGCGCCGACATCGCGTTCGTGCGAACGGGAATTTCCGCTCGCGCTCGAAGCGCGTGGCGCGGAACATGCGCCGCCGCTGTTGTTCGTGCACGGCTTCGGGCAGACGCGGCATGCCTGGACGCACAGCGCGGAAGGCCTGGCGGCCGCGGGCTATCGCACCATTACCTTCGATCTGCGCGGTCACGGCGACAGCGCACGCGCGCCAAACGGCAAATACGAGTTGCAGCAGTTCCTGGAGGACCTGTTGCGCGTTGCGCAGTCGATGCGCGAACCGCCAGTGCTGATCGGTGCCTCAATGGGCGGCCTGCTGGGGCTGGCATTGGCAGGCGAAACAACGCCACCGCCGTTCCGCGCGCTGGTGCTGGTGGATATCACGCCGCGCTGGGAATCGGCGGGCGTTGCACGCATGCTCGCTTTCATGCGCGCACATCCGAATGGGTTCGCCGACTACGACGAGGCGATTGCGGCGATCGCCGAATATCTGCCGCATCGCACGCGGCAAAAAAGCGCGCACGAATTGGAACCGCTGTTGCGTCGTGGAGCAAACGGTCATCTGCATTGGCATTGGGATCCGGCGTTGCTTGACACCATCGCGCATGAAGCCGAGCGTCATCAGCCGCGCCTGCTGGCGGCGGCGCGCAACATCGATGTTCCGGTGCTGCTGCTATCCGGCGGTCGCTCGGACGTGGTCTCGCGCGAAACCATCGATGAATTTCAGGCGGTGCTGCCGCACGCGCGGCACGTGGAAATCCCGCAAGCCACGCACATGCTGGCTGGCGATGACAACGACGCGTTCACCGCTGCGATCGAAGAGTTCATCCGCTCGCTGCCGGACGGTGGCAAGAAGAGGAAAATCTCATGCACGTGATCCTGATCCTGATCGCCGCGCTGATCGTCACTGGCGCTTGTGCGTATTTCCGCAGCCGCTTGTGGTTGTGGACGCTGCTGACGATCGTGGCGATTCTCGGCGTCGGTTACGGATTGCACGCGGCTCGGGCGACCTTGATCGTGTTCGCCGTCTTCATCGTCCTCTTCGCGCTGCCGTTGAATGTGCTGCCATTGCGCCGCGCGCTGTTTTCGGAGCCTCTGCTGAAAATCTTCCGCCGCGTGCTGCCGAAATTGTCGGAAACCGAACAGGTCGCGCTGGACGCCGGCACGGTCGGTTTCGAAGGCGAGTTGTTCGCAGGCAAACCCGACTGGTCGAAATTGCTCTCGCAACCCAAGCCGCAACTCACTGTCGAAGAGCAGGCGTTCCTGGATGGTCCGTGCGAGCAACTTTGCCGCATGATCGACGACTGGCAGATCACGCACGAACTGGCCGATCTGCCGCCGGAAGTGTGGGAATTCGTCAAGCGCGAGAAATTCTTCGGCATGATCATCCCGAAGCGTTACGGCGGGCTGGAATTCTCCGCCTTCGCGCACTCGGCGGTGTTGCAGAAGCTCTCCAGCATTTCCACGACGCTGGCCTCCACCGTTTCGGTGCCCAATTCGCTGGGACCTGCTGAATTGCTGCTGCGCTACGGCAGCGAGGAGCAAAAGAATTTTTATCTGCCGCGATTGGCGGACGGCCGCGAGATCCCGTGTTTCGCGCTGACCGGCCCCTACGCGGGTTCGGATGCCACTTCGATTCCGGACTTCGGCGTCGTCTGCAAGCAGACGATCGATGGCGTCGAAACGCTCGGCTTGAAACTCACTTTCGACAAGCGTTACATCACGCTGGCGCCGATCGCCACGATCATCGGTCTGGCGTTCCGTCTGTACGATCCGGAACATCTACTGGGCAAGGACGACGATCTCGGCATCACCTTGGCGCTGATTCCGCGCGATACGCCCGGTCTGCAGATCGGCCGCCGGCATTTCCCACTGAACATCCCGTTCCAGAACGGGCCGCTGTCGGGCAAGGACGTGTTCGTGCCGCTGACGACATTGATTGGCGGTCCGCACATGGCCGGCGAAGGCTGGAAGATGCTGGTGGAATGTCTCTCGGTTGGCCGCGGCATTTCGCTGCCGTCCAACGCAACGGGTTTCGTGCGGATGGCGGTGGCGAGCACTGGCGCGTATGCGCGCATCCGCAAGCAGTTCGGTCTGGCGATCGCGCGCTTCGAGGGCGTCGAGGAGGCACTGGCACGCATCGGCGGCCACGCCTACGCAATCGCCGCGCTCTCGCGCGCCTCCGCCGCGGCGGTGGATCGGGGCGAGAAACCGGCCGTGCCGTCTGCGATCGCGAAATATCACGCCACCGAATTGGGACGCGAGGTGGTGAAGGACGCGATGGACGTGCACGGCGGCAAGGCTGTGCAGCTCGGGCCCAGCAATTACATGGGCCGCAACTGGCAGGGCGCACCGATCACGATCACTGTGGAAGGCGCGAACATCATGACGCGCAGCCTGATGATCTTCGGGCAGGGCGCGATCCGCTGCCATCCCTGGGTGCTGAAGGAAATGGAGGCTGCACGCAGCCCGCATCGCGAGCAGGGCTTGCGCGATTTCGACCGCGCGCTGTTCGGACATCTCGGTTTTGGGATTTCCAATGCGGTACGCAGCTTCGTATTGGGGCTTGCGTTCGGAAAGCTCGGCATCGTGCCGGGCGACGCTTACACGCGTCGCTATTACCGCAAGCTGGACCGCTACGCCGCCGCGCTGGCGTTGGTCGCTGACACCGCGATGGGCGTACTGGGCGGGCGGCTGAAATTCAAGGAGAAATTGTCCGCGCGTCTGGGCGACGTGCTGTCCCATCTCTACATCGCTTCGGCGATGCTCAAGCGTTATGAGGACGAGGGCCGGCCGGAAGTCGAGCGGCCTCTGCTGGCGTGGGCGTTCCATCAATCGATCTGGAACATTCAGATGGCGATCGATGGCGTGATCCGCAATTTCCCGGTGCGTCCGGTCGCTTGGCTGCTGCGATTACTGGTGTTCCCATTCGGCCGCCGCGAAGTGCCGCCTTCGGACCGGCTGGGCCGTCGCGTCGCCGCGTTGTTGACCGCACCCAATGCCGCGCGCGATGCGCTGCTGCGCGGGATCTATCTCACGCCTGCGGCCAACAATCCGGTCGGTCGCCTGTGCGCGCTGCTGCCGGAAGTGGTCGCGGCGGAACCCGTCGAGCGCAAATTCCTCAAATATCTGAAGGGCGGGGCGATCAAGTCGCACGATTACTTCGAGCAATTGCGCGGGGCGCAGGCAGCGGGCGCGATCAGCGAAACCGAACGCGCGCAACTGGAACGCCTGCGTCGCGCCACCGCGGAATTCATCAACGTGGACGATTTCGATCCGGAAGAATTGCGCGCCGCGGTGCAACGCGATCGCACCACCGCGTCTTCGCTGCGCTCCGTCGCTTGAGGTTTTCAGTAGACCACTACGCTGCGGATCGATTCGCCACGGTGCATCAGATCGAAGCCGCGGTTGATCTCCTCCAGTTTCAGCTTGTGCGTGATCATCGGATCGATCTCGATCTTGCCGTCCATGTACCAGTCCACGATCCGCGGCACGTCGGTGCGTCCGCGTGCGCCGCCGAACGCAGTGCCGATCCAGCGCCGGCCGGTGACGAGCTGGAACGGCCGCGTGGAGATTTCCTGACCAGCGCCGGCCACGCCGATGATGCACGACACGCCCCAGCCCTTGTGGCAACACTCCAGCGCCTGCCGCATCGTCTTGACATTGCCGATGCATTCGAATGAATAGTCTGCGCCGCCTTTTGTCAGCGAAACCAGATACGGCACCAGATCGCCTTCGACTTCCTTCGGATTGACGAAGTGCGTCATGCCGAAACGTTCGGCTAGTTCGCGCCGGGCGGGATTCAAATCCACACCGACGATCATCGCGGCGCCGGCCAGCCGCGCGCCTTGCACGACGTTCAAGCCGATGCCGCCCAAACCCAACACCACCACCTTCGCGCCAGGTTCCACTTTCGCCGTGTTGATCACCGCGCCGACGCCGGTGGTGACGCCGCAACCGATGTAGCAGACGGTTTCGAACGGCGCGTCTTCGCGGATTTTCGCCAGCGCGATTTCCGGCAGCACAGTGCATTGCGCGAAAGTCGAAGTGCCCATGTAGTGATGGATCATTTCGCCGCCCGACGAGAAGCGGCTGCTGCCGTCCGGCATCACGCCGCGTCCTTGCGTTTCGCGGATGGCCTGACACAGATTTGTCTTCGGGTTGAGGCAGTATTCGCACTCGCGGCATTCGGGTGTGTATAAGGGGATCACGTGATCGCCTTTGCGCACCGTTTTCACGCCGGCCCCGACCTCTACCACCACGCCCGCGCCTTCGTGCCCGAGGATGGCGGGAAACAGCCCTTCTGGATCATCGCCCGACAAGGTGTAGGCGTCGGTGTGGCAAATGCCGGTGGCCTTCAATTCCACCAGCACTTCGCCCGCGTGCGGGCCTTCAAGGTCGACTGTTTCGATGGCGAGCGGTGCGCCGGCTCTGTATGCGACGGCAGCTTTGACCTTCATGCGCGCGCTCCTGCGGGTCCGGCAAGTGTAGCTCTTGTGGGGAGGGCGGCCTGAAACCGCTTTCCTGGCCAAAAGTTCCGTGACCGCTTTGGACAGTACCGGCGCGACGAAAAAACGCTATCCAACCATTCGTCTTGGCGCGGTCATGGACGATCGCCAGACAAACCGCTCGCGTGTTCGCGCGTCGACGCGAACGTCACCGCGGGCGCGCGTTCCTGCGCCAGTTGCAGGTTGACCCGCGTGGGTGCGAGGTAGACCAGTTCGCCCGCGGCATCCAGCGCGAGGTTTGGCGCGTTCTTCTCGCGGAATTCTTCCAGCTTCTTCCCGTCGTCGCAGCGGATCCACCGCGCGGTGACGATGTTCACGGGCTCGAATGCCGCGTCCACGCCGTATTCGTCCTGCAATCGGTACGCCACCACGTCGAACTGCAATACGCCGACCGCGCCGAGAATCAGATCGTTACTCATCAGTGGCCGAAAAAATTGCGTGGCGCCTTCTTCCGACAATTGCGCCAGGCCCTTCTGCAGCGCCTTCATCTTCAGCGGGTCGCGCAGGCGCGCGCGGCGGAACAGTTCCGGCGCGAAGTTGGGAATGCCGATGAAGGACAGCGCTTCGCCTTCGGTGAACGTGTCGCCGATCGAAATCGTGCCATGGTTGTGCAACCCGATCACGTCGCCCGCATGGGCTACTTGGACGATCTCGCGGTCGCTCGCCATGAAGGTCAGCGCGTTCGCGAGTTTCACTTCCTTGTTGCCGCGCACCTGCAATGCTTTCATACCGCTCCGATAACTGCCCGAGCAGATGCGCAGGAATGCCACGCGGTCGCGGTGCTGCGGATCCATGTTCGCCTGGATCTTGAACACGAAGCCGGTGAGCTTGTCTTCATCCGGCGAAACTTCGCGCGTGGTGGTGGCGCGCGGCCGCGGCGGCGGCGCGTGTTCGACGAAGAAATCCAGCAGCGGTTGCACGCCGAAATTGTTGACGGCCGAGCCGAAGAACACCGGCGTCTGCTCGCCCGCGAGGTATCTCTTGACATCGAACGGATGCGAAGCGCCTCGCACTAGCTCCAGTTCTTCGCGTAATTCCGCCAACACATCTTCGCCGATGCGCGCGGTGAGTTCCGGATCGTTCAGCCCCTTGAAGATCGTCGAATCCTGTCGCGTGAAGTTGCGGCCTGGTTCGTACAGATGCACTTCGTCGTCCAGCAGGTGATACACGCCCTTCAGGCGCGAGCCCATGCCGATCGGCCAGGTCACCGGCGCGCACTGGATTTTCAAGACGCTTTCGATTTCGTCCAGCAGTTCGATCGGCGAGCGACCTTCGCGGTCGAGCTTATTGATGAAGCTGATGATTGGAGTGTCACGCAGACGGCACACTTCCATCAGCTTGATCGTGCGTTCCTCCACGCCCTTGGCGCAGTCGATCACCATCAGCGCCGAATCCACCGCGGTCAGCACGCGATAGGTGTCTTCGGAAAAATCCGCGTGCCCCGGCGTGTCCAGAAGATTGACGATGCGGCCCTCGTAGGGAAACTGCATCACCGAGGACGTGACCGAGATGCCGCGCTCCTTCTCCAGCGCCATCCAGTCGGACGTGGCATGACGCGCGGCCTTGCGCGATTTCACCGAACCCGCCATCTGGATCGCGCCGCCGAACAGCAGGAGCTTTTCCGTCAGCGTGGTCTTGCCTGCGTCCGGATGCGAGATGATCGCGAAAGTGCGCCGGCGCGCGGTTTCCTGGGTGTGCTGCGACATGGGTCTGCGCGGAAGGGCAAACCTGCGATTCTAACGCGGATCACTTCGTCAGCTTCATCAGCAGGCTGTGCCAGAAGTCCAGCGCTGCTGGCACTTCCGAGGCGAGAAGTTTCTCGTTGAGCCCATGCGCGAAGGTGTCGTTGGGCTTGGAGAAGGTGGGATCGACGCCGTACGAGGGCACGCCGGCATTGCGGAAGTACATGCTGTCCGACGCGCCGGCCGACATGCCCGGCACCACATCCACGCGTGGAAAGCGTTCGTGAATCGCCGCGGCGACCGCATTCATCACGTCCGGCCGCAACGGCGAGGCCGGGCTTTCCACCGGCGGCGGCGGTTTGATGCTGATCTTCACCGAGGGATCGTCGATCACCTTGGCGAGCGTGGCTTGCACGGCAGCGACGTGCTCGCCCGGGAAAATGCGACAGTTGATGTTGGCGGTGGCGCGCTGCGGCAGCGCATTGAGCGCATGGCCGCCATCGAGCATCGTCGCGACACAAGTGGTGCGGATCTGGCCGACGTAGGCGGGATCGGCGGAGAGCACGGCCGCGGCTTTCTCATCGTTTGGATTCGCCGCGAATGCGCGCATCGCCTGCGCGAGCGGGCCGGTGGTGTGTTCGCCGGTTGCTTTCAGCGACGCCAGCGTGATCTCGCTGTGCTGCACCGGAAATTGATATTCGGCAATGTGATCGAGTGCCTTCGCCAACCGATAGATGGCATTCTGTTTAGGGTTCGGTTCGCTGGAATGTCCGCCCGGGGATGTGACGGTGAGCGTGAAATCCGCATAGGTTTTCTCGGCGGCCTGGATTTCGTAGACGACCGGTTTGAGATTGGCGTCGTAGGTGCCGCCGCCGGCATCCGCATTGAGCAGGAAGTCCGCGTCGTGGTAGCGCTTCGCCAGTTCGCGCGTGGACGCCATGTCGGTTTCCTCGTCGCCGGAGAACACCAGGATCATCTCGCGCCTGGGCACATAATGCTCGCGCTTGAAGCGCATCATGGTTTCGATCAGCGCGATCACGTTGGTCTTCATGTCGGCCACGCCGCGGCCGTAGAGATAGCCGTTCTCCTCGACCAGCTTGAAGGGATCGCGTTGCCAGTCGGCCGGGTTGGCGGCCACCACGTCCATGTGCGCCGAAAGCAGGATCGGTTTCAAGCTCTTGTCGCTGCCGCGGTAGTGCACGACCAGCGCGGCGGTGTGTTCGACCGGAATGATCTCGATATCGGACTTCGCAAAACCGACAGATTCCAGCTTGCCGGCGAGATATTGCGCGAGAGCTGGCACCTGGTTCTTGCCTTCCTCGGTCTGCATGGCGATCGCATGGCGCAGCATGTCCACGGTTTCCGGCATGGATTGCGTGGTGGTTTCCGCAAACATTGGTGATGCGGGAGCGAGCGACAGTGTAAGAAAGACAGCCAGTGCAACGTGCGATGCGGACATGCGAAGTACCCCGACGTTATGCCGGCCCCGAGTATAGCGATCCAAATGTGCGCGCGGCCATTGAGTGCGCGAGCATTGCTGGATTCGCATACGAGAGACGAACATTTTCGGAGGCGGCCCGCATGCGGTTGCGGCCACATTACAAATATCCATATAGACGTCTATACGTCTGTTGACATGATGCCGAGACGCGGCTAGAGTTTCTCGAAACAACCCATCACGACCGGCTGAGGGACAGGCCCTTTGAAGCCGGGGCAACCCGCGAAGACGCTTTCGCAAGGTGCCAAGTCCTGCGGAGATTCGGTTTTGAATCGCCGGGAGATGGGTCGAAGCGCGGCCGCGAGCCTCCTCCCTTGCGCCGCGCCGCGACTCCGGCCCGCCGCATGGATGCCACGGGGCCCGGAGAATCGAAATGAACCAAGCGTCCCGTTTCCCTTCGCAGCAGCGCGCGAGCTGTACCCGCGCCGTGCGTGCCGGCATCGATCGCGATCCCGCACATGGCGCCGTCACGCCGCCTCTGCACCTCTCCAGCAATTTCGCCTTCGCCGGTCTGGACGGCAAGCGCCAATACGATTACACGCGCAGCGGCAATCCCACGCGCGACCTGCTGGCCGAAGCCTTGTGCGAACTTGAAAACGCCGCGGGCGCGGTGATCACGTCCAGCGGCATGGCCGCGGTGGCGCTGGTGCTGGAACTGGTGCCGGCCGGGGCGACGGTCGTCGCGGCGCACGATTGCTACGGCGGCACGTGGCGATTGCTGGATGCGTGGGCGAAGAAAAACCGATTCGCGGCGCACTTTGCCGATCTCACAGATCCGCTGTCGTTGGGTGCGGCGCTCGATTCGAGGCCCGCGCTCGTGTGGGTGGAAACGCCCTCCAATCCGCTGCTGCGTATTACCGACATCCGCCATGTCGCACAGGCTGCGCACGCGGCGGGCGCACTGTGCGCGGTCGACAACACCTTTCTCTCGCCGGCATTGCAGCAGCCGCTGGCGCTTGGCGCGGATATCGTCGTGCACTCGACCACCAAATACATCAACGGACACAGCGACGTGGTCGGCGGCGCGGTGATCGCGAAAGATCCGAAGGTCGCGGAACAACTGAAGTGGTGGGGCAACTGCCTCGGTGTGACGGGCGCGCCATTCGACAGTTGGCTGACCCTGCGCGGGCTGCGCACGCTCGCTGCGCGGCTGCGGGTGCATCAAGAAAACACGGAAGCGATCGCCGCGCTGCTGCAGGCGCATCCGGCGGTCGCGCGCGTCTACTGGCCGGGTTTGCACGAACATCCCGGTCACTTGCTCGCCGCCCGCCAGCAGTCCGGTTTCGGCGCGATGCTCTCTTTTGAACTGCATGGCGGCGAACGGGCGGTGCGTGCGTTCCTCGACGGTTTGCGGCATGTCACGCTGGCCGAATCGCTGGGCGGCGTGGAAAGCCTGATCGCGCATCCAGCCACGATGACGCACGCGTCGATGAGCGCGGAAGCAAGACGGATTGCCGGAATTTCCGATTCGCTGCTGCGGTTGTCGGTCGGCATAGAAGATGCGGACGATCTGTGCGCGGACATCGGCGCCGCGCTGGAACGCGCAGCGACTGTGTGCGAGACGGAGACCATTGAGGTGGCACCATGAATATCCGGGCGAAAATCTGTTGCTCGCGCATCGGCGTGGTGCTGCTCGGTACCGGCGCGGTCGGCAACGTGCTGCTGCAACAGCTCGGCCCTGCGAGCCGCGCGGGCATCGCACTGGTTGGGGTGGCCAATTCGCGCAAGCAGTACGCGCAATCGGACGGCTTGAGCACCGCCACGGCGCGGGTGCGGCTGGAGAGCAACGGCGAACCGCGCGACGACGCGGCGCTGCTCGCTGCGCTGAATGAATTCGATTGCGATCGCCGCGCGATCATCGATGCGACCGCATCGACCCAGGTCGCGGCGAAACATGCCGAGTGGCTGCATGCGGGTTTCGACGTGATTACCGCCAACAAGGCAGGCGTAGGCGGCACGTTGGCATCTTGGCGCGCGGTGCAGGAGGCCGCACGCGCGGGCGACAGCGTATATGGCGATTCGGCCACGGTCGGCGCGGGTCTGCCGGTGTTGTCGACCTTGCGCCGCTTGCGAGGCGCGGGCGATCGCCTGATCGTGCTGGAAGGGGTGTTCTCGGGCACGCTGTCGTGGCTGTTCAATCACTTCGATGGCGCGCGGCCGTTTCATGCGTTGCTTGCGGAAGCGCGTGCATGGGGCTACACCGAGCCTGATCCGCGCGTGGATTTGGCAGGCAGCGACGTTGCACGCAAATTGCTGATCCTTGCGCGCGCGGCGGGTTTCGCGTTGGACGAACACGAAGTGGAAATCGAAGACCTTTTACCGCCGCATTTGCGCGAAGTGGATGCGGATACGTTTCGCGCGCGCGCGCACGAAGTGGATGCAGCGCTCGCAGCGCGACTCGCTTCAGCGCGAGACAAAGGGAAAGTTTTGCGTTATCTCGCACGCCTCGACGCACAGGGCAAGGCCAGTGTCGGTTTGTGCGAAGTGGACGCGACGCATCCTGCCGCGCGCTTGTCCGGTTGCGACAACCTGTTCGCGTTGACCACCGCGCGTTATCGCGCGCAGCCGCTGGTGATCCAGGGCGCCGGCGCCGGGCCGGAAGTCACCGCGCAGGCGTTGCTGGCGGATGTGTTGACATTGCGCGGACGCATCGCCGCGCCGTTCGCGCTCGCGGTGTGATTTGCAGGAGCTTGCTGGCGAGCAACTTGCTTGCAAGGGATAGTCGCCAGCAAGCTGCTTCCTGCATTCGCATCAATCCTTCAACATCGCCGCAGGATCGGCGACCGCGCGCTCGACATCCGGGGTGCGCCAGCCGCAGGCCAGTCCCCAGACGAAGAAGATCACGCCTGCGATCGCGACGATCAGGAGATCCCAGCCAAATGGAATCCAGTCCAATCCGCCGAAGCGTGTGCTTCCGATGTACGACAACGCGGCGATAACCGGCAGGTAGACGATCAGCCACGCCGCGCCGCGCACCTGCTGACCAAAATGCAGGCGGCCGCGCTTGGCCGTGTAGTAGAACCAGATCGGCAGCGCGACCACCATCAGCAGAATGATCTCGCCGGTACGCGGCCAGCGCGCCCAGTACAGCAGTTCGGTCGAGAACACGAAGGCGCAACCGGCAACCAATGTCAGTCCCGGAATGCGCAATGGCCGGCGCAGTTCCGGCGCAGTGCGGCGTAGCACCGCCACGCTGACGGGTCCGGTCAAATACGAAATGATCGTAGCGACCGAAATCACTTCGGCGAGCGTCGCCCAGCCGCGGAAGAAGAACATGAAAAGATAGGCGACGACGAGGTTCAACCACATCGCCGGCCGCGGAATGCCCCAGCGCGGGTGCACCTTGCCGAACACCGCGGGCAGTGTGCCGTTGCGCTCCATGCCGTAGATCATGCGCGCGGTGGTCGCAGTGTATGTCGCGCCCGTGCCGCTGGGGCTGATGAAGGCATCCGAATACAGCAGCAGCGCTAATACGTTGAGATTCAACGCCAGCGCCAGTTGCGCGAAGGGCGAGCTGTAATTGAGCGAGGCCCAGCCGCCGCTTGCGATCTGCGCCGGATCGACCGCGCCGAGAAACGCGATCTGCAGCAACAGATAGACGACCGTCGCCAACAGAATCGAACCGATCACCGCGAACGGCACGTTGCGGCCCGGGTCGCGCGCCTCACCGGCCAGGTTCACCGGACTCTGGAATCCATTGAAGCTGAAAACGATGCCGCTGATCGCCACCGCCGTCAGCACGGCCGAAATGCTGATCGCGTGAAGACCGCCGTGCGCGCCGACGTGGAAATTTTCCGGGTGAAACGAAGTCGCCATCAACGCGATCGCCGTGAGCGCTGGCACGATCAACTTGTAGAACGTGATCGCCGCGTTCGTCTTGGCGAACAGCTTCACGCTCCAGAAATTCAGCAGGAAATACACGATCACCAGCGCCGCGGCGATCGCGAGGCCCGTATGGCTTAGCTCGCCTTTGCCGCCGGGCGCGCGATGAAACAGATCCTGCGCCCAGGCCCATTTCCACGAGGCCATGTACTGCACCGAGGCTTCGGCTTCCACCGGAATTACGGAAGCGATCGCGATCCAGTTGGCCCACGCGGCGATGAAGCCGACCAGCGAACCATGCGAATAGTGGCCGTAGCGCACCATGCCGCCGGATTCGGGAAACATCGCGCCAAGCTCCGCGTAGGTGATCGCGATCACCAGGATCACGACCGCCCCGATCACCCAGGCCCAGATCGCGCCGGGGCCAGCCAGTTGCGCCGCGCGCCAGGCGCCGAACAGCCAGCCCGACCCGATGATCGAGCCCAAGCCCGTGAACATCAGCGCCCACGCGCCGACGTGGCGCCGAATGGCGAATTCGTTTGACATGGATGGAGCGACCCCTCGTTGAGCGAGACCATCCATGGCGCGAAAGCCGCGGATGATGGCAGATCGAAAGCGTTTAGTCAGTGCCGGAATTCCCGGCGCACGTTGCGAATGCAAGCGGCGGGCCGAGGGCCCGCAATGATCCGCGTTCAAACGTGGAATTTGAACAGTAGGTTCACACCGATCAGGCTCAATACGAGAAGGATGATCGTCAGCGGCAGACCGACACGCATGAAGTCCTTGGTGCGATAACCGCCAGGCCCGGCGACGATCAGCAGCACCGGGCTGGCGCTTGGGATCAGGAACGTGTTCGAGGTCGAGATCGCCACCAGCATCGCGTACAACCCGGGATTGCCGCCGGAAGCCAAGGCGATGTTGATCGCCATCGGCACCATCATCACGGTCGCGCCGACGTTCGACATCACCTGCGAGAACAGCAGCGCCAGGATCGCCACGCCCGCCTGCAGCACCCACTGCGGCAGGCCGCCCGAGTGATGCAGGATTTCCTGCGCAAGCCACGCCGCCGCGCCGGTGGAATCCATAGTCCAGCCGAGTGGAATCAGACACGCGGTGATGAAGATCGTGCGCCAGTTGATCGCCGAATACGCCTCGTCCATGTTCAGCACGCCGGTCAGCAGCATGCCGATCGCACCGGTCATCATCGCTACCGACAGACGCAAGCCCGCGAACAGCGCGAGCGCCATCGCGAGTCCAAAGAAGATCAGCGCGTGCCAAATCTTGCTCGGCCGCTGTTCCTCGGAGGGAATGTCGGTGACTGGAACCAGGTCGCGGTCCTCGGCGGCCAGTTGCAGATCGCGCCAGAAGCTGTGCAGCACTAATGTGTCGCCGGCACGCAGCGCGGTCTTGCGTACGTCCTCGCCGCGGAATACCTGATCGCCGCGGTTCACCGCCAGCACGGAAATGCCATAACGCTTGCGCAATCGCAATGCACCCACTTCCTGCTTGATGAAGCGCGAAGAGGGCGGGATTACCGCCTCGGAAATGCCGGCACGCGTGGGGTTGAACATGTCCGCCAGCGCGCGCAAACGACCGCTGACGCGGCAGTTCTGCGCCTGCGCGAAATCCGTCACCTGCGGGCGCGGCCCGAGCACGCCCAACACCGTGCCGACCCAGATCAGTTGGTCGCCCGGCGGCGCGAGGCGCGATTCGTTGCCGTTCTTGATCGCGAGAATCGGCGGTCCGCCGGTCAATGATTCGGCCTCGTTCACGCTCATGCCGACCAGCGGGCTCTCTGCGGTGACGGTGAGCTCGATCACTTCGCCCTCGAGGCCGTAGGTCTGTGCAAAATAGCTTTCGGTGCGGCCGGGCGTGACCTTCGGTTGTTCGGCTTCGGTGTCGGGCAGCAGCTTGCGCGTGAACAGCGCGAAAAACCCCAACCCCGCGAATAGCAGCAACAGGCCGACGGGCGTCACCGCGAACAAACCGAAGGGTTCGATCGTCTGCGCACCTGGCGGAAGATTTCTGTCAGCGCTCGCGATCAGATCATTGAGCAGGATCAGCGGCGAATTGGAGATCAAGGTGGTGTTGGTGCCGGCGAGGATCATGAAAGCCATCGGCAGCAACATGCGCCGCAGCGGCACGCCGGTGCGCGCCGATACGCGGCTGATCACCGGCAGGAACAAGGCCGACAGCGCCTGGCTCTGGATGATCGACGACAGTCCGCCGGCCATCGCGTTGATCGCCAGCGACAGACGCGACTCCACGCCGCGCGCTAGGCGCAGAATCAGTGACGCGGCTTTGTTCAACACGCCGGTGCGATCCAGACCGGCGCCCATGATCATCACCGCGATCAGCGAGATCACCGCATTGCCGGCGAAGCCTTCGAACAACTGATCCAGCGGCAGCAGGCCGGTGATGCCGATCACCACCACGATCAGCACCGCCAGCACATCGGCGCGCACCCACTCCAGCACCAGCATCGCGATGGTGAAGCCGACCAGCCCGAGCACCAGGATCATGTCGGGGGTGAGGGTCAGATCCATCGCGCCGGATCAGATCAAGTAGGTTGCAATGGACACGGCGGCGACACGCGCGCGAGCGAACTCACACACGGTCGTAGAGCAGGTCGAAGACTCCATGCCCGAGCTTGTGACCGCGCTGCCCGAAACGCGTTTCGATGCGCCATGACGGCCGCTGCGCATAGCCGTTGCCCCCGTTTCGATTGCGCCATGCCGGACTCGCATCCAGCACCTCGCGCATCTGTTCGGCATAGTCCGCCCAGTCGGTCGCCAAATGCAAGAGTCCGCCGAGTTTGACACGGCGGCCAAGCAACTGGACGAATGCGGACTGAATCAGCCGGCGCTTGTGGTGACGCTTCTTGTGCCAAGGATCTGGAAACCAGATGCGCACCTCATCCAGCGAGTCCGGTGGGATTTCGTTCTCCAATACTTCGACCGCGTCGTGATTCCACAGCCGCACATTGCGCGCATCGCGTGTTGCCAGCGCATTCATCAGCCTCCCAATACCCGGACGATGCACTTCGATGCCGAGATGATCACGCGCCGGATCGTGCTCGCTGGCCCGCGCCAGCGCTTCGCCATTGCCGAAGCCGATCTCCAGCACGCGTGGCGCATGCCTGCCGAACAACGCGTCGAGATCGCGCGGCTCGCCGGTGTACTCGATGCCGAAACGCGGCCAGTGCTGTTCGAACGCGCGTCGCTGAGCCGGAGTTATTCGACCCTCGCGCAATACAAAACTTCGGATCTTGCGGCGATTGTCTCCCTCCTCTGCTTGCCGGGGTGGGTTGGGGTGGGAGAAATCGTGCGAATCGGTTTCGTTGATCACTCGATGGTGCCATCCACCGGACTCGACGCCGAAGCATAGCGCTTGCGCGGGATGCGTCCCGCCAGAAACGCTGCGCGGCCGGCTTGCACTGCCAGCTTCATCGCATGCGCCATACGCACAGGATCGCGCGCAGCGGCGATCGCGGTGTTCATCAGTACGCCATCGCAGCCGAGTTCCATCGCGATGGCGGCATCGGATGCGGTGCCCACGCCGGCATCGACGATGATCGGCACGCGCGCGTTCTCGACGATCTCCATCAGGTTGTACTTGTTCTGGATGCCCAGGCCCGAACCGATCGGCGCGGCCAGCGGCATCACCGCGACACAGCCGATTTCCTCCAGACGTTTGGCAAGGATCGGATCGTCGCTGGTGTAGACCATCACTTCGAATTTTTCCGCGACCAGTTGTTCGGCAGCTTTCAGTGTCTGTACCACATCGGGAAACAACGTCTTCTGATCGCCCAGCACCTCCAGCTTCACGAGCGAATGTCCATCCAGCAATTCGCGCGCGAGGCGGCAGGTGCGCAGCGCGTCTTCCGCGGTGTAGCAACCGGCGGTATTGGGCAGGATCGTGAATTCGTTGGGCGGCAGCACGTCCAACAGATTCGGTTCGTCCCTGTTCTGGCCGATGTTGGTGCGCCGGATCGCGACGGTGACGATCTGCGCGCCTGCGGCCTGCGTGGCGCGGCGCGTTTCATCCAGATCCTTGTACTTGCCCGTGCCGGAGAGCAGGCGCGAGGCATACGCGCGGCCAGCGATCAAGAGTGAATCGTCAACATTGCCGTGCAAAGTTTTCGGAAGCGCGTTCATTGTTTTCGTTCAGCAGATAAAGCTCCCAGGTAAGCAACCATTCGTGGTGAGTGGCGTCCACTGGCACATCCATGTGCGGACGTGCGAAGCAGCACGCGATGCCATTACCCGCTTCATGAATGGCGCTCGGCCTTAGGGCAACCTTCGGGTTCGCTCCGGCATCTTGCCTTGGCAGTCAAGCATCGCGTTAGCGCTGCTTCTCACCCTCCACCCACCGCCTGGATGATCTCCACGCGATCGCCTTCGCTCAAGACATATTTGACGTGCAGACTGCGCGGCACGATTTCGCGGTTGACTTCCACCGCTACACGTCCGCCGCCGTAATCGGTTTCTTCCAGCAGCGATGCAATGGTGATGCCTTGTGCGCAATCGCGCGGCGCGCCATTCAAGAGGATTTGCATTCGCTCATTCTAGCGCTCGCGCGGCGTGCAAAAAAGAAACGCCCGCGAAGCCGAAGCTCCGCGGGCGTTGCAAGGTGTCGGGTCAGTGACCGTTGTCCTGCTGGTCGTGATCCTTCTTCTTCGGTTGGTTGGATTGCGGAGGTGCAGGGGGTGCATGTTGCGGGTGTTGTTGTTGCACGGCCCGCATCTGTTCTTCGCGCTGCTGCATCATTTGCGCTTGACGCGCCTGCTGTTCTTCCTGCATGCGGGCTTGTTCTGCACGCTGTTGTTCCATCTGTGCCTGCTGCGCGCGCATCTGCTCATCGCGTTGACGCGCTTCCACGGCGCGTTGTTGCGCCTCCTGTTGCGCGCGTGCCTGTTCGGCGCGCTGCTGTTCGATTTGCGCCTGATGCGCTTGCTGCTCCTGTTGCACGCGGGCCTGCTCGGCACGCTGCTGCTCCTGTTGCGCGCGTATTTGATCATTGCGTTGGCGCGCTTCCGCTTCGCGCTGTTGTGCCTGTTCCTGCTGCGCGCGCGCCTGTTCGGCCTGTTGCTGCGCCTGTTGAGCCTGCATCGCGTGTTGATGCGCCTGTTCGCCGCGCATCTGTGCCTGTTGCTGCTCGGTCTGCGCGCGTTGCTGTTCCAGTGCGCGTAGCTGTTCGTTGGGTGGCGGAGCCGCAGGATTGATGTTGCGCTCGGGATGCGCAAAGCGCGCCGACGGCAGTTCGCCGGGACGCAGCGCTTCGCGTGGGGGTGGCGTCGCGCCATTGGAAGGATGCACCGGCGCCTGGATCGGGCTGATGTGCGCCTGGCCCGGTGGATAGCGACCCGGCGTCTGTTCCGGCCCGCGGATCGGCGTTTGCGCCACCGGCGGACGCGCGATTTCCTTCGGAGATAAATTCGGCACGTGTTTCATCGGTGGCAACGCCGCCGCGGCGTGCGGTGCGGGCGCGACCACTTTCACACGCTGGGGTTGCGCGTTCGCTTGCTGCTGACGCATCTGACGCAACTGCGCCACCGGGATCGGCGCGCCGCCGCGCTGCGCGATCACGCGCTCGCGTGTGGCGAACGGCACGGGTTGCGGCGGCGGCGCATGGCGCGCGACGACCGTGCGATCGAATGCGCGCGCCACAGGCGCTGGAATCGGGCGCGCGGCTGGACGAATCGCCAGACTCGCCTGCGTCGGGGCGATGCGCGGCGGTACGATCTGCGCCTTGGCGAGGGCCGCGGGCGTCACGTGTAGCACCGCTTCGCGCACCGGACGCGCACCCGCGAACACGTCGCGCGGCACCGCGGTGAAGGCATGCGGATCGCCGCGATAGGCATAGTTCGCCGGCAGCGGGCGGTTGGCCGCATAGCTGCCGTAGTAATTGTTGATCACCGTCTTGTTGACATATACGTTGCGGATGTTGGTGACGTTGACGTTGGTGAAGTAGTTGCGCGAAGCGTGATACCACGGCACGTATACGTCACGCGGTCCCAGTGGGAACCAGCCGACCGGCCCGCCGCCGCCGATGTTGATCGAGAGCGAGAAACCGGAACCGCCTACGAAAGCGACCAACGCCGGCGCGTACACCGGCCGGTATTCGCGCGGGCCCGGGCACCAGCCCCAGCGGTCGCGCACGTACACCCAGCGGCCATAGTGGAAGGGCGCGAAGCCCCAAGGCTCGTCGTCCACCCAGGTCCAGCCCCACGGATCGATCCAGACCCAGTGGCCTTCGCGATACGGCGCCCAGCCCGCGGACACTTGCGTGGGGAACCACACGTTGCCGTAATCCGGCGTGGGCTGCCAATCGCCGTATTGATCTAGATCGTCGTAACCGATCACGTCTTCGGAGACATAGCGGCGTGACACGGAATTCTGCCAACGGCTGTCGCGGGCTTCCGCCCAGCGGTCGAAATCGTCCGGCGCCGGCAGCGCGGCCACATCCACGTCGGTCAACGCGGAGTCGTTGAACCGGTACGACTGCCCGGCATCGACCTCGCGGCTGACGCCGTTCTCGCCGTACACCGTGCCTGCGCCGCCGAACACCGTCACCATTGCGCCGCTGCCGTCGGGCGCCACATCGACGCGATACATGCCGGGCTGGCTGGCGACGAAGGCGACGGTCGGTGTGTCGATCTCGTAGGTCTGGCCATCGCCGAGCGTGCGCACGCGCAGGTTCAATGTGCCTTGGGAAAGTTCGACCTGTGCAGTAGTGTCGTTCAGATCGAGAAAATTGAAGGCGCTGCCGTGATCGATGCGGAGCGCGGCACCGCCCAGTTCCAGCGCGGCGCGGCCGTCGTCGCCGGTCAGCAGGCGATCGCCGGTGGTGAGCGGGCGGTTGACGTCGGCGCTGCCGAAGTCGTTCACGCCGGCCGGCGCAAATTCCACGTCGCCGGACAGATAGGCGAGCCGAGCGACGCGGCTGGAAGGATCGGCCTGTTGCGCGCTGTCGTACTGCGGGGCACTTTGATCCGGAGAAGAACCTTGGTCGTAATACTGCGCGTTCGCGACGGTGGCCGAACCGAGCATCACCAGCACCGCTGTCAGCGCGGCTGGAAGCAACTTGATCTGGAGCGAAGAACGACTGCGGGACATGGCTGAACTCCGCAAGCAGCGACTTGTACTGGGCAAGCCACCCATCGCGCGTTGCCGCGCGCCGGTACATGACATCGCAGCGGGGCTGAACGATCGCCTGCCGATGCAACCGGCTTAAGCGAGCGCGAAGAATCCGGTCAGCCGGCATTGCGCGTGCGGCGGCCGCATCGTTACCATCATCGGCCGGTGCGGGTGTAGCTCAATGGTAGAGCTGTAGCTTCCCAAGCTACTGACGTGGGTTCGATTCCCATCACCCGCTTGACATTTTCTGGCTTCGGACTCGTCTTTCCTGGACTCGCCAGAGCACGTCGAGTCTGGCGCAGCCCCGGACCCGGCTTCGCGAATCGAGCGCGCTTGTTTCGCGGGCAGGCCGTCCTTGGCCTGCATTCGCTCCCATGACGCTGACGCCATGCCAAACCGCAACCCCCTGATTCTCGGCTGGCGCGAGCGGGTGGCACTGCCGCAGTTCAGCATCGCATCGGTCAAGGCCAAGCTCGACAGCGGTGCACGATCATCCGCGCTGCACGTAGAAAGCCTCGAAACGTTTTCGCGTGATGGTGCGATCTGGCTGCGGTTCGTACTACGCATCGGGAGGCGGCATCCCCGGCATGTGCCTTGCGAAGCACGCGCGCACGATCGGCGAACGGTGATCGATTCGAGTGGCCGCAGCGCCGAGCGCTGGTTCATCGAAACGGAAATCGCGCTGGCCGGCTTGCGTTTTCGCGCTGAAATCAGCCTGACCGATCGCGGAGGCATGCTGTTTCCGATGCTTCTCGGGCGCAGCGCGCTGGCCGGGCGCTTTGTGATCGACCCTGCGCTTTCCTATACGCTGGCGCGTCCAATGCTGGAAAAACACCCATGAAGATCGCGATCCTGTCGCGCAACGCGCGGTTGTATTCGACCACTCGTCTGGTCGCGGCGGCGCGAGCGCGTGGGCATCGCGTGCGCGTGCTGGATCCGTTGCGTTGTTACATGCGCATCGCGCGCGACCGCTTCGGCCTGCACTACGGCGGCCGCGAACTGAAGAATTTCGATTGCGTGATCCCGCGCATCGGAGCGTCGATCACCTTCTACGGCACGGCAGTACTGCGGCAGTTCGAAATGATGGGCGTCCACACGCCCAATTCCTCCGAAGCCGTTTTGCGTGCGCGCGACAAATTGCGCAGCTTGCAGATCCTCGCCAAATGCGGGCTGGATATGCCGGCCACGGTGTTCGGCGACAACCCCGACGACACGCGCGATCTGCTCGACATGCTGGGGCCGCCCCCACACGTCATCAAGTTGAACGAAGGCGCGCAGGGTCAAGGTGTTGTGTTGGCGGAAAAACCGGCGGCATCGCAAAGCGTGATCGAGGCATTTCGCGGCTTGTACGCCAATTTCCTGGTGCAGGAATTTATCCGCGAGGCCAACGGCCGCGACGTGCGCTGCTTCGTGGTCGGCGACGAAGTGGTCGCGGCGATGCAGCGCGAAGCTTCCCCAGGCGACTTCCGCTCCAATCTGCACCGCGGCGGGACAGGTAGCAAGGTCAAACTCACCGAGCGTGAACGCCAAACCGCACTGCGCGCCGCCCACGCGATGGAACTCGGCATCGCCGGCGTCGATCTTCTGCGCTCGGAACGCGGTCCGCTGGTGCTGGAGGTCAACGCCTCGCCGGGCCTCGAGGGAATCGAAGAGGTGACGGGAGTGGACGTGGCGGCGGCGGTGGTACGCCATATAGAGGATGCAACGGGTTAGGACTGCGTAGCGGTTGTTCGCACCACCGGTCAACGAAATGATTAGTACGAAAAGAATCGTTGACAAGCGGAAGGAGATGACCTACATTGAAGGTGCGGGAAGGGGATCAGGAGACCTCGACAATGTACAAATGGTTGATATGGGCGGCCCTGACCGCCGCCTTGTCACTGACAGGTGTGGTTTGCGCAGAGGAAGCCGGGGCGACCGTCAGGGCCGACAATAAGGCAGCCTTCGAATCCGTCGCCGCAGCCGTGCGGCAGCAGCTGCACCCCGGTGGCCGCTGGGAATACACCAGCAAGCTGGAAAAGGAGCAGGTCAATCAGCGGTTGGACGACATGCAGGCGCTGTTCGAGCAATTCGGCACCGTGAACAAGATGGATGAGAACACCAAGGCTCGGCTGTTCAACGATCAGGAGGTCGTCAACGAAATCCTGACCAAGCGCGACAACGATCATTTGGTCTGCGAGAACGTCGAACCCATCGGTACGCACATACCGCAGCGCGTGTGCAGAACTTATGGCGACATCCGGCACGAGCAGGACAATGCGCGCTGGGAGCTGGATGTCATCGAAAACAGAAACGGCGGTCGTGCTTCCCAATGTGGCGGCAGCAGCGGAGTGACTTGTTGAGTGCGCAGAGTTTTTCTTGCACGTCCCGCGCAGTGGCGGTGCTCCTGAACGGCCGTCATTGCGGGTCATATCGGAGGCCAATGTGAAAAGCGGTAAATGGTTGGCAGTGGCGGTTTGCATTGCGTAGCAAGTGGGCGTCGCTTTCGGTGCCGACTCCCAACCGCTCGTCAAGGCGGACAACAAGACGGCGTTTGAAGCCGTGGCCGCGGAAGTGAGGCAGCAACTGCGACCAGGCGGCCGCTGGCAATACACCAGCAATCTCGAGAAGGAGCAGGTCAATGGCAGACTTGATGACATGCAGGCGCTGTTCGAGAAGTTCGGGACGGTGCAGTAGATGGATCCGGATACGAGAATGCGCTTGTTCAACGATCAGGAAGCGGTGAACGAGATCCTGACCAAGCGTGATGGGAGCACCTGGTTTGCAGTGACGAAATGCCCACCGGCTCGCACATACCCAAGCGTGTGTGCAGGACCTACGCGCAAATGCGGGAGGACGAGGAGGACGCCCGGCTGTGGGGGAATACGGGACGTCCCCATCCTTGTAAGGGAGGAGGAGCCGGCTGCTGATCGCTGCCGCGCGCGGATGGATTCGGCGCGGGCTGCACCCCTGAATAACCTCAGTGTGAGGCGGGGTACGAAGCAGATCGTTGACGCCGCTGCTCCCGCAGGTCTAGCATCCGAAAATCTTAGGGGAAGATCGCGCCGGAAGGCGTCGGCCCTTGTAAGGGGACATTGACATGAAGATGAGCAAGTGGATGCTGGCCGCAGCCATGTTTTGCGCAGCGTTCCAGGCGGGAGTTGCTTTGGGAGATGAAGCCACGCCAGTGGTCAAGGCGACCAACAAGGACGATTTTGCAGCCGTGGCGGCGGCAATCCGTCAGCAAATGGGACAAGGCGGGCGCTGGCAGTACGTCAGCAGGAGTGAGAAGGACGAAGTCGACAACCGGTTGATCGAAATGCAGGGCCTATTTGACAAGTTCGGCACAGTCGACCAGATGGATCAGACGGCCAAAGTCCGCTTGCTCGGTGACCAGCAGGCGGTGAACGACATCCTCACACGGCGCGACGGAAATCGCCTGGTTTGCAGCAATGAAATGCCGACAGGGTCCCACATACCCAAGCGTGTGTGCAGGACCTACGCGCAAATGCGGCAGGACGAGCAGAATGCCCGGGACATGATGGACCACATGCAGCATAGAGGTAGCGTGTATGCAGCAGGTGGCGGTTAATTGATATCACCGGGTCGCGAATCGCGACTGAAACTCCGGATGCGTTCAATTCGCCCAACCGAAGCCGAACTCGAAATCCTGCAGGTGCTCTGGGAAAGGGGGGCCTGTACGGTGCGGGATGTCCACGAGGTCTTGCATCGCCGCGACGGGACCGGATACACCACCGCGCTGAAGCTTCTGCAGATCATGCATGCCAAAGGCTTGGTGGTACGCGACGATTCACAACGCGCGCATGTATATCGCGCGGCGCTGGCCAAGGAGAAGGTGCAGCGGAGCCTGCTCAGTGATCTGGCGGAAAGGCTCTTCGACAACTCGACTTCTCGGCTGGCCTTGGAAGCCTTGGGCAACGCACGCCTTTCTCGACGTGACCTGGAGAGATTGCGCGAACTGCTGCAGAAGCACGACGATCGCGAGAAGTCGTGATGAGCGCGATCGACGCCATCGGTTGGACACTGTTACATTTCCTCTGGCAAGGCGCGCTTATCGGAGGAATCTATGCGGTTCTGCGTGCGCAGTGCCGCAAGCCGGAAACGCATTACCTGCTGGGTATCGCCGCACTAGCGATATGTGCGCTCCTTCCCGTTGCCACACTGTGTTGGTTATGGCCTTCGCAGCCGCTGCCGGAAATCTTCCAGCGCCTGCCCGGTCGGCTCGTCGCCAACACGCGATTCGCGACGAGCACCGATGTCTGGCATCGCATCGATGTCGCCCTGCCTTGGATGGTCGCCTTGTGGTGCGCGGGTGTCGTGCTGCTCGGCGCGCGTTCGGCGCGGGAGTGGTGGTGGCTACTGCGCGCGCGCCGAAGCGCGATCCGGGTGAACGCCTGGAGCGAACGCATCGAAGCGCTGGCGGCGCGTTTCGGAGTGCGGCGCTCGATCTCGCTGCTGGCCACAGCTGCGGTTGACGTGCCCACCCTGCTGGGCATCTTCAAGCCCGCGATCCTGTTGCCGACGTCTTTGCTGTTGCGTTTGCCGCCGGAACAACTGGAGCTGATCCTCGCGCACGAGTTGTGCCACGTGCGCCGCTGGGATTACCTCGTGAACCTAATCCAGGTCGCGATGGAAACGGTTTTGTTCTATCACCCGGTGGTGCATTGGTTGTCCGCGCGCGTGCGGGCGGACCGCGAGCTGTGCTGCGACCAGGCGGTACTGGCCACGATGGGCGCGCCGCCGCGCCACTACGCTGAAGTACTGGCGGAACTCGCGGAGGCCGCTTCGAATCTCGCGCCGGCGGCGAATGGCGGTGTGCTGATCGAGCGCATCGAAATCCTTCTGGCTCCGCGCGCGCAGCGCACACCCGGTGCCTGGTTGCCGTTGTTCTCTCTCGTCGGGGTACTGCTGCTCGCATTCGGCGTGAAGCAAGCCCTGCAACCTGCGGCATTCGAAGCCCGGCTCGATGCTCCTCTGCGCGTTGCGACGGCGCCTGCGACCGATGTTCCCGCGATGTCGCAACCCGTCGTGGAACAAAAATCCGCCGGTAAAGCCGCACTTCCGGCCGAGCACCGCGTTGTCGAAGCCGTACCCGCGGCCAAGCTGCCCGCGACGATCCGAAAAACAACCGCCGTCGTTCCGCACAAACCGATCGTTGCAGTCTCCACAGACTCCACGAACAGCGACGCAAGTAAACCGGCTCGCCTGGCGGAGCCGCGCGTTGCGCGGAGCGAGCGCGAGACCGCACCCGCAGCGACTCCTAAGCGTCCGGCCTCGACCCGGATCCCATTAGTGGCGGCGACAGGGCTCCAGCCGGCGTCTTCAAATCCCCCCATGGATCCGGCATCCGCTCCGGAACAGACGTCCGCCACGGCCGCGCCGATAGCGACGGCGCCCGGCGTCACGAATCGGGATCGCTCGCTACCGGCGGCGGAATCGGCTTCCGCGCCGCGAGTGATGCACTTCGTCGCGCCGGAGTATCCCGTTATCCTCAGCGAGCGTGCTGTACACGGGCGAGTGGATCTGCAATTCCGGATCGCCGCGGACGGCAGCGTGCAGGACGTGGCCGTACTCACGGGCGGCGATTATCCGCAACTGGCGCGTGCTGCGGTTTCGGCGCTGAAACAGTGGCGTTTCGCACCTGAAAGCGTGCAGACCGGCCACGTGTACCGGCAGGCAATCGATTTCGATCTACCTGAAGGCGCCGAGCCCTGCCGCACGACCACGGGCTCGCACATTTGCCGACGCGATCTGGGTGAGGCGGCTGCGGGCGTCACCGTCATCACGCGCTGACGCACGCGCGGCTATCGGCACGTCGCGTGTATCTTCCTGAACCTTCATCCACCCTTTTGCGCGACCGCATGCCCATTTCAGGCTAAGCTTGTGTCAGCGACGCGTCCGCATGCGTCTCAAGTCCCTGCGGCTGGTTCTGGACGGGCCCCCACATGCGCGTGCTGGTGATCGAAGACAACAACGACATCGCGACCAACATCGGCGATTATCTCGAGGATCACGGTCACGTGGTCGATTTTGCCGGGGACGGCGTAACCGGCCTGCACTTGGCGGTGGTTAACGATTTCGACGTGATCGTGCTCGATCTCACGCTGCCTGGCATGGACGGTCTGGAGGTCTGCCGCAAGTTGCGTGGTGAAGCGCACAAGCACACGCCGATCCTGATGCTGACCGCGCGCGATGCCCTGGATCAAAAACTGATTGGCTTCGAATCCGGCGCGGACGACTACATGACCAAGCCGTTCGCGTTGCAGGAACTGGCCGCGCGGCTGGAAGTGCTGTCGCGTCGCGGCAAGGGACCGCAGAGCCGCGTGCTGAAGGTGGCCGACCTCACCTTCAATCTCGACACGTTGACCGTCACGCGCGACGGCAAACCGATCCAGTTGAATCCGATCGGCCTGAAACTGCTGCAGGCGCTGATGGAAGCGAGCCCCTCGGTGGTGACGCGGCAGGATCTGGAGCAGCGCGTGTGGGGCGAGGAGTTGCCCGATTCGGATTCGTTGCGCGTGCATATCCACGGCCTGCGCGCGGCGATCGACAAGCCCTTCGACAAGCCGCTGATCCACACCCGCCACGGAATCGGCTATCGCATGGTCGATCCGGATGCAACCCCGGCGTAGGCTGCGCAGCCGCATCATTCTCTCGTACGCCCTGCTCGGTTTCGGGCTGGCGATCCTGTTCGCATTCGCGGCGGTGTACGTACGCAACACGGTCGAGGATCGTCTGATCAACCAACAGTTGCAGAGCGACGTGGACAGCATCGTGCAGCAGAAGCGCGCCGATCCGACCGGTCCGGTGGGAACGAATCTGGTAGTGCCTTGGGTTTTCAGCAAGCGTGCCGAATACAAAATCCCGCTGGCTTGGCAGAATTTCGACACGGGCGTGCACGACTGGTCCGAAAGCGGCGCTGACGGGCGCCTGCATCATTACAAGATTGCGGTTCGTCGCGCGCCAGATTGGGACGTGTTCGAGCTATACGACGTCACCCGGGATGAACTGGGCAAGCGTCAATTGACCACTGCCTTGGTGGTGACGGTGATCCTGCTGGGCGCGTTTTCGCTGCTGGTCGGTTTCTGGCTCTCGGCGCGCGTGATGAGTCCGGTGACGGAACTGGCCGCGCGTTTGCGTGCGCGCCGCGGCGGCAAGTTCGAGCCGCTGGCACCGTATTTCGCCGAAGACGAGGTCGGAGAACTGGCTGCGGCGCTGGACGACTACGCGCAGCGGCAAAGCGCGATGATCGAGCGCGACCGCGAATTCAATGCCGACGTCAGCCACGAATTGCGCACGCCGCTGGCAGTGATCGCCACAACTACCGAGTTGCTGCTGGATAATCCCGATCTTTCCGAGAAGATCAAGACGCGGCTGAAACGCATTGAACGCGCGGTGCGGCAATCGACCGAATTGACGCAGGCACTGCTGCTGCTGTCGCGCGCGGAGCGCTCAGGCCCGGTGGATGGCGAAACAACAGACGTTGCAAAGGTCGCGGCGGACGTAATCGACACCAATCAGCAGCACATCGGCAACAAGCCGGTGATGATGCGGCTGGAAATCGAACATCCTTGCGAAGTGGAAGCGCCGTCGTCGGTGGTCGCGGTGGCGCTTGGCAATCTGGTCGGAAATGCCTGCAAGTACACGCTGGAAGGCGAGGTGGTGGTGCGCGTGCAGGACGGCCGGGTGCGCGTCGAGGACACGGGTCCGGGCATCAGGCAGGAGGACGCGGAACGCCTGTTCGAACGCGGCGTGCGCGGCGAAGGGCAGACGGTGAAAGGTGCGGGCCTGGGTCTCGCCATCGTCCGCCGCCTGTGCCAACTCTACGGCTGGCGCGTGTCGCTGGCACCGCGCGCAGAACGCGGCGCAGCGGCGACTTTGGATTTTCAGAAAACGTGAATTGTGGGCCGTGGGTTGTGATCAGAGAAAGCAGAAGCTCTTCGCTCTTCCAATTCACTATTCAATTTACAACTCACTACTCACACTCTTTCGAGCCATCCCCACTCATCCTTCGTGCGGCCGTCGAACAGGCCGAAGAACAGTTCCTGCATTCTGCGCGTTACCGGACCGGCCCTGCCCGCGCCGACCGGCTTGCCGTCCACGCTGCGGATCGGCGTGATCTCGGCCGCGGTGCCGCACATGAAGACTTCGTCGGCTAGATAAAGATATTCGCGCGGCAAATCGCGTTCGAGCACGACGATGCCGTTGGCGTGCGCCAGCGTCATCAGCGTGTCGCGCGTGATGCCGTTCAGAAGCGCTGCGCTCACCGGCGCCGTGTGCAGCGCGCCATTGAATACCAGGAACAGGTTTTCGCCCGCGCCTTCCGATAACAAGCCGGTGTGGGCAAGCGCAATGCCTTCGCCGAAACCCAGCCGCCGTGCTTCGCGCGCGATCAGTTGTCCCGAAAGATAATTGCCGCCGGCCTTGGCGCCCATCGGAATCGTGTTGGGCGCGACACGTTGCCAACTCGAGACGCAAGCGGTGATGCCGTTCTCCAGCGCTTCGGGACCGAGATACGGGCCCATCGGCCATGCCGCGATGGCGACATCTGTGGGCGTTTCCGCGCTCAGGCCGAAACCGCCCAAGCCACGGAACGCGATCGGTCGCAGATAGGCTTGAGTCAACCCGTTCGCGTGCATCACGTCGCGGCAAGCCTGCGCGAGCTGATCGGGCGTGTACGGCATCGCGATGTCGTACACCCTGGCCGAGTGATAGAGGCGTTTGAGGTGATCGGTGAGCCGGAAGATGATCGTGCCCTGCGGCGTGGCATAGCTCCGGATGCCTTCGAAAACCGACGAGCCGTAGTGCAGCGCGTGCGCCATAACGTGCACGGTGGCCTCCGCCCAAGGCTTGATCGCGCCGTTGTGCCAGATGTAATCGGGATAGAGTTGTGCGGTCATGCGCCTCTCCTGCAAACGCGCATGATAGCCGCGCATCCGTATCTGCCGCTTGGCGTAGGTGAGGTGCTTCCGCTAACGTAGCGCGGTCATGTCCGCCGTCACAGCTTCCATCGACAGCATTGCCGAACCGCTGGTGCAAGTGCGCGATCTGCACACGCGCCTGGGTGGCAAGGTGATCTTCGACGGACTCTCCCTCGACGTGCCCCGCGGCAGCGTGACCGCAATCATGGGTCCGAGCGGCACGGGCAAGACTACGCTGCTGCGACACATCACCGGACAGCTGCGCGCCGGTTTCGACGACGTGTCCGGCAGCGTGCGGGTGGCTGGCGAAGACATAGCGCGTTTGTCGCGCGCCGCGTTGTTCGCGCTGCGCGAGAAGATCGGGTTCCTGTTCCAGAACTCAGCGCTGTTGACCGATTTCAACGTGTTCGAAAATGTCGCCTTCCCGCTGCGGCAACACACGGAGTTGCCGGAAGTACTGATCCGCGACATCGTGCTGACCAAGTTGCAGGCCGTGGGTTTGCGCGGCGCGGCGAATCTCAGTCCAAGCGAACTCTCCGGCGGCATGGCGCGGCGCGTGGCGCTGGCGCGCGCGATCGTGTTCGATCCCATGCTGATCCTCTACGACGAACCGTTCGTGGGCCTGGATCCGATCGCGTTGAATCAGGTGCTGCGTCTGATCGGCACGTTGAACAAGACGCTCGGGATCACGTCGATCCTAGTGGCGCACGAACTGGCCGCGGTCCGGCGCGTCGCCGATCGCGTGTACCTGATCGCCAACGGCAAGCTGGTGGCGCAGGGCGCGCCGGATGAGCTGGCGCGCGAGGACTCCCCCTGGACGCGGCAGTTCTTCGGTGGCGAAGCGGACGGCCCGGTGCCGTTCCATTACCCGGCGCCGGATTACGCGACGGAACTTGGGTTCGCGCGATGAACACGCTCGTGCGCCGCAACTGGTTGTTGAACGGCATCGCGCAACTCGGTGAATGCGGACTGTTCTTCCTCGACATCCTCGTTGCGCTGCCGAAAAGCCTGCGTCACTTCCGCGAAATCTGCCGGCAGGTGTGGTTCGTCGGCGCGATGAGTCTCACGATCGTCATGACCTGCGGAATGTTCGTCGGCATGGTGCTGGCGTTGCAGCTCTATTACACATTGTCGATCTTCGGCGGCACGGCCGCGCTCGGCACCGTGGTGGCGTTGTCGTTGTTCCGCGAATTGGGGCCAGTGGTGACGGCACTGCTGTTCGCCGGCCGAGCGGGGACCGCCGTTACCGCAGAAATCGGATTGATGCGCGCGACCGATCAGATCGATGCCATGGAAATGATGGCGGTGGATCCGATTGCCTACGTGGTCGCACCACGTTATCTCGCCGGCGTGATCGCGATGCCGCTGCTGATGTGCCTGTTCAACGCGCTTGGCATCCTCGGCGGACACTTGGTCGGAGTGACCTGGTTGGGCGTGGACAACGGCACGTTCTGGGGCAACATGACTTCCACCGTGGATTTGTGGAAGGACATCATCGACGGCGTGTGGAAGAGCCTCGCGTTTGGCGCGGTCGTGACATTGATCGCGGTGTTTCAGGGGTACAACGCGCCTCCGACCAGCGAAGGCGTCGCGTATTCGACCACGCGCACGGTGGTGTTCTCCGCAATCGTGATCCTCGCGGTCGATTTCGTGATGACGGCTTTTTTGACGTAGGAACCAACGTGCTCGCGACTGCATGCGATCGTCTGCACGCAGCTCCAACATAGAAGGCATTGAAACGATGAACTCTCGCCCCTCCTACGCCATCGGCACCGGTTTGTTCATCCTGCTCGGCTTCGCGGCGCTGGCGTATCTCGCCACGCAGACGACATCAGTGGCCAACGTGCATCAGGGTCACAGTTATTTCGTCAAGGCGCGCTTCTCCAACATCGGGCAATTGAAGGAACGCGCGCCGGTGAAGATCGCCGGCGTGCGCGTGGGTTCGGTGCAGTCGATCCAACTTGAGCGCGGCAAGATGGACGCGCTGGTGACGCTGGCGATCGACGACAAGTACAACGACATTCCGGACGATTCCGGTGCCGCGATATTCACCAGTGGTTTATTGGGCGACCAGTACGTTGGTCTGCAACCGGGCGGCTCTCCGGAAAACCTGAAGAACGGCGATGAAATCGTGCTGACGCAATCGGCGATGCAGCTCGAAGATCTGATCGGCAAGTTCCTGGTCAACGGTGGGCCGAAGAGCTCGTCCGCACCGCCGTCGAGTACGCCACCCAAACCCGCCGCTTCCGGCGGCTGAAAATCATCAAGCATTTGGAGCTTTCATGTCGCGCATCATCCGTTCCGTTGCACTGGCGCTCGTCATCTGCCTGGCAGGCGTCGCCTCATTCGTGGCGCCCGCTTCCGCGCAATCTGCGCAGACGCCACAACAAGTGGTGCAGTCGATCATCGATCAGCTCGGCAACGCGCTGGATGGCCATCGCGAGGAGCTGCGGCAGAATCCGGAAAAACTGATCCAGGTGATCGACAAAATCCTGCTGCCGCATTTCGATGTCGATTACGCCTCGCTGCTGGTGCTGGGCAAGCACGCACGCGAGGCCACGCCGGCGCAACGCGAGCGCTTCTCGCGCGCGTTCTACAACTCGATCACGCACCGCTACGCCGAAGGCCTGCTGAACTACACCAAAGGCAAGGTCAAGCTGCTGCCGTTCGAGGGCGATCTCAACGCCAAGCGCAGCGTGGTCCGCACCGAAGTGCTGCTGGACGATGGTAAAAGCCTGTCGGTGGATTACGTGTTCCGCAAGACTTCAGCTGGCGACTGGAAAGCCTACGACGTGGTGATCGAAGGCATTTCCTACGTCACCAACTACCGCAACCAGGTCGATGCGGAAATCCAGAAGGAAGGCATCGATGGCTTGAACAACCGTCTGGAAACCGAAGGCGCGAAAGCCATCGATCAACTGCAGCAGCAGGCGCAGCAACCGGCAGGACACTGATCTGCACGCGCATGGGTGCATCCGCCGCAGAAAACGTGCGCTGCTTCAGTCCGGACGCGGACACGCTCGCGCTGTCCGGCGAATTGACCTTCGCCACAGCGGCGCAAGCCTTGCGCGAAGGCGCACATGCGCTCGCTGCGGGCGCGCCTTCGCGGCTCGATCTGAAAGGCGTGACGCGCGTCGACGGCGCGGGTCTCGCCTGCATCCTGGCGCTGGTCGCGGAAGCGAGCCGCAATGGCCGCAGATTGCATGTGCTCAACCTGCCGGACGGCTTGCGCGCGTTGGCTCGTGTATCCGACACGGAGATGCTGTTGAGCGCGGCGTAGCGTTTCGCGCCGGCGTTACATCTGTAGCCCCGAACTCGAACCGCTCGCGGGCACTCCGCCGTTCTTGATGCCGTGCGCCTTTTCGTAGGCGTGCTGCTGTTCCAGCAATTGATCGATGTCGTCGCCGCCGTTGTCGCTGACACCCTGGAACTGCTCGATTACCGACGCCGGCGGATTGCCGTGATAGATCTCGTAGATGCGGCGCTGTCGATACGCGTCGCGCTCGAAGATGTAGGGATCATAGGCCGAGTTCAGGAAACTTTCGGCATCGATCCCGCGTGAGCGCAGCGTCACCAGATATGCGAGGCTCGGCAGATATTGCGCGTGGAATTTGAGATCGTGTTCGCGCGCGTACCACGACAGCGGATCGAAATAGCTGTCCACCGGAAGCCGCCAGATGTCGCGCGCGGTGGTAGGCCCCACGAACGGAATCACCAGGAAAGGACCTTCCGGCACGCCCCAGTGCGCCAGCGTCACGCCGAAATCGGTTTCGTCCAGCGGTAGGTTCATCTCGCTGGCCGGATCGAAGAAGCCGAGCAGTCCCAGCGTGGTGTTGACAGCGAGCCGTCCGGTGGATTTCAACGCATCCACCGGATGCGCCTGCAGAAGATCGTTGGCGATCGTGATCGGCAGCCGCACGTTGGAAAAGAAATCGCTGATGTGCTCGCGCGCCTTGGGCGTCGTGACCTTGCGGTATGCGACGGCCACCGGCCGGATCGCCACCTTGTCGGCCGTGCGGTTGAATGCGTACATCTTGCGGTTGAAGTTCTGCAGCGGATCGTCCGTGCGTGGTGGCGGCACGCTGGCGCAGCCTGCGAGCAGGGCGATGGCGGCGGACAACAGGGCACGGCGCAGACGGACGACGTTGAACGGACGCATGGGATTCGCGGATTCGCGCGACCGCGCGGCGGGAAAGGCGCGATTCTACATGGAGCCTCGCCGCGAGGACTCAAGTGAGGATCGCGGCTCGCCAGACACGCAGGTTGCTGATAGAATCCGCAAGTTTGAGTGCGCTACAACCCGCAACCCAGCCCCTTTTTGTAAAGGGGGCGATCAAACGCGCAAGCGTTTGAGGGTGGTTGTGAAAGCATGACAGCGCGGAAAGAACCGAATTCAACCGGGTTTTACCCAGAGGGTTCCTGATGGCACGTATCACCGTCGAAGACTGCCTCAAGGTAGTCGACAACCGCTTCGAACTGGTGCTGATGGCCACGCGCCGGGCCCGGCAATTGGCCAAGGGCGCGGAGCCGGTCATTGATCCGGAAAACGACAAGCCCAGCGTGATCGCGCTGCGCGAGATCGCCGGCCGCCGCATCGACATGGCCACCATCGACGAGATCGACCGCATCGAACGCGAGCGCCGCGAGCGCGAAGCGCTGGAATGGGCCGCGGCCGAAGTGGACGAAGACATCAAGGGCGGCGACGATTTGTGACGGTATTCCGTTCGTGGCGAGGTATCGCTAAGTACGGGAATTGATTGATACCGGCCTGCCCGGCTGGCTTCGAAGCGGGGCGAATGGCGTTCGCATTGTTCCGGCATTGACTCGCGCGCCCCGGCTGTCTAGCGTGCGGATATGGCCAGAGCTAAAGCCCGCGCGCAACCCGGAGCCGCCGAGCCGGCGCCAAGCGATGCGCGCGGCGAAATCACCGACATCAATGCGCTGACTGCGCGGCTCGCCGAATACCTGCCTGCGGAAGCAATCACGCGTGTTCGCGGCGCGTATGCGGTGGGCGAGCGCGCGCACGGCGGCCAGAGGCGCCGCAGCGGCGAGCCCTACATCACGCATCCGCTGGCGGTCGCAGGCATCCTCGCGGGCCTGCATCTGGATGCGGAAACCATCATCGCCGCGATCCTGCACGACACGCTGGAAGACACCGGCCTGACGCGCGTGCAGCTCGAAGCGGGCTTCGGTTCCACCGTCGCGGAACTCGTCGACGGCGTCACCAAATTGGACAGCATCGACTTCGCTTCGCGCCAGGAAGCGGATGCGGAAAGTTTCCGCAAGATGCTGCTGGCGATGGCGCGCGATCTGCGCGTGATCCTGATCAAGCTTGCCGATCGTCTGCACAACATGCGCACGCTTGGTGCGATGGATCCGGCATCGCGCCGGCGCATCGCACGCGAGACGCTGGAGATCTACGCACCGATCGCAGCGCGCCTCGGCATGAACGCGTTCAAGGCGGAGTTGCAGGATCTCGGTTTCCGCGCGTTGTATCCTGACCGCTATCGCGTGATCGCCGCGCGCATCCAGAGCGCGCTCGGCAACCGCCGCGAGGCAATGGCCAAGATCGAGAACGAGCTGCGCGCGCGGCTGGCCGCCGACGGCATTGAGGCGCGCGTGATCAGCCGTGTGAAATCCCCTTACAGCATATGGTCCAAGATGCGCGCCGAACGAAAATCGTTCACGCAATTGATGGATGTGTACGGCTCGCGTGTGGTGGTGGATTCGGTCGCGCATGCGTATCAGGCGTTGGGTTCGGTGCACGCGCTGTACAAGCCGGTGGAAGGGCGCTTCAAGGATTTCATCGCGATCCCGAAGGCGAACGGCTACCAGTCGCTGCACACTGTGCTGTTCGGGCCGTTCGGCGCGCCGATCGAAGTCCAGATCCGCACCGAGGACATGGACGCCGTGGCCGAGCGCGGCATCGCCGCGCACTGGATGTACAAGACCGACACGGGACCCTCAAACAGCGCGCAATCGCGCGCGCGAGAGTGGTTGTCGGGACTGGCCGACAGGCAGGCGGCGTTGCCGTCTTCGCTGGAATTCCTGGAGAACGTCAAGATCGATCTCTTTCCCGAAGAGGTCTATCTGTTCACGCCGCGCGGCGACATTCTTTCGCTGCCGAAGAATGCGACTGCGCTGGATTTCGCCTACGCGGTGCACACAGATGTCGGTCATCACGCGGTGGCAGCACGCATCGATGGCACACTCGCGCCGCTGCGCGCGCTGCTGGCGTCAGGACAAACCGTCGAGATCGTCACCGCACCCTCAGCCGCACCGAATCCACACTGGCTGGATTTTGCCGCGACCGGCAAGGCGCGCACGGCGATCCGGCATTTCCTGAAACGCCTGCAGCACGAAGATGCGGTGGAGTTCGGTCATCGCATGCTGGATCGTGCGCTGGATGCGCTGGGTTCAAGCCTTGATTCAATTCCGGCCGAAGCGCTGGAGAAATATCTGCACCAGCACAATCAGCGGCGGCTGGAAGAACTGCTTTCCGATATCGCGCTGGGCAACCGCATGCCCGATCAGGTGGCCGCACAACTGATCGCGCTGCACGGCGCGGCGGCTGGCCAGGCGGTGCGCGGACGCGAAAAGATCCGCATCAGCGGCGCCGAGCGCGGCATCCTCACCTTCGGCAATTGCTGTCATCCCTTGCCGGGCGACGACATCGTCGGTTTCCTCTCGCCGGGCAAGGGCATCGTGGTGCACCGGACCGGTTGCCCGAACATGCCGGAATTGTCCAAGCATCCCGAACGACGGGTGGAGATCGAATGGGATCGCGACGTGCAAGGCGACTACCGCGCACAACTGCGCATCGAAGTTGTCAACCGCCCGGGGGTGCTGGCCACCGTCGCGGCCGCGATCGCAGCAGCCGGTTCCAATATCGAAAACGTCGAGTACACCGAACGCAGTCCGTTCGCCGCGACCTTGTTGTTCACGTTGGAAGTGAAGGATCGCAAGCACCTCGCGGACGTGATGCGCCGCGTGCGGCGAACGGGGGTGGTGAATGGGGTGTATCGGTATCCGGTGTAGAGAGTTGGGACAAGGGATGAGTAGCGAGGGCGCGCTGCACTCGTCGCGCTATTCAACCTCGCGCCCTCGCTACTCGTCTCTCTCCCCTGAACTACACTTACAGCCTCCCGAATTGGAAAACGTCATGCCCCGGACTCCAATCCACACGCCCCACGCCCCGCAAGCCATCGGACCCTATTCCCAAGCCGTCCGCAGCGGCAACACGTTGTATCTCTCCGGCCAAACACCGCTCGACCCGTCCACGGGCGAAATGGTTGCAGGCAACATCGAGGCGCAGGCCGTGCGCGTGTTCGAGAACTTGAAGGCAGTGTTGGCGGCGGCGGACGCGACATTCGACGACGTGGTGCGCGTGGGCATCTACATGACCGATCTCGGCAACTTCGCCACCGTCAACGAGGTGATGAAGCGCTATTTCCGCGAACCGTATCCGGCGCGCTCGACCATCGGCGTGGCGGCACTCCCTCGCGGCGCGGCGGTGGAAATCGATCTGGTCGCGGAAGCCGCAGCTGATCTTGTCGGCTCACGCTGACAGCGGGATACGCATTCTCCGCATCGCCGCCGCACGGCGCACTCGCTACCCTTGCGCGATGACCGATCGCACGCGCACTCCGCTCGATGAAGACGAGCCCGGTCTGGCGCCGGTAGGCTCGCTGCCTGGCGTCGGCTCGGCGTTGCAGCAGACGCTGGCGAAACTCGGCATCGTCCGCGTGCAGGACCTGTGGTTCCACCTGCCGCGGCAATACGAGGACCGCACGCGCATCACCGCCATCCGCGATGTGAAGATCGGCCACGCCGCACAAGTTGAAGGCGTGATCGAAGCGGTGGAAACCGGATTCCGCTACCGCGCGCAGTTGCGCGTGGCGATCACCGATGATTCGCAGACCACGCTCGTATTGCGCTTCTTCCATTTTCGCCGTGCGCAAGTCGAGCGCCTGATGCCCGGCGCGCGATTGCGCTGTTACGGCGAGGTGCGGCACGGCGCGCACGGTCCGGAGATGGTGCATCCGCAATATCAGATCGTGCATGCGACGAGCACGGTCGATGAGTGCCTGACGCCGGTGTATCCCGCAACGGAAGGCCTGGGCCAGCAGCGCCTGCGCTCATTGATCGCGAAAGCGCTGACGCGCCTGCCCGATGAAACGAAACTGGAACTGATCCCCGGCGCATTGCGCGAGCCGCTGCAATTGCTTTCGCTGCGCGATGCGTTGCTGACGGTGCACCGGCCGCCGCCCGATGCGGATCTCGACGCCCTGATGCGCGGTTCACATCCCGCGCAGCAGCGGCTGGCATTCGAGGAATTGTTGACGCATCACCTGAGTCTGAAACGTCTGCGCGCGCAGGTGCGCGTGCATCGCGCGCCGGCATTGCGCGAAAGCGCGGCGTTGCGCAAGCGCTTTATCGAAGCGCTGCCGTTCGCCTTGACCGATGCGCAACGGCGCGTGTCGTCGGAAATCGCTACCGATCTCGCGCGTGCCGCGCCGATGCTGCGATTGGTGCAGGGCGACGTCGGCTCCGGCAAGACGGTCGTGGCCGCGCTGGCCGCATTGAGCGCAATCGCGAACGATCATCAGGTCGCGCTGATGGCGCCAACGGAATTGCTGGCAGAACAGCACCTGCGGAGTTTCAGGCAGTGGTTCGAACCGCTGGGCCTCGACGTGGTCTGGCTGGCCGGCAAGGTACAGGGCCGCGCACGGCAAACCGCGTTAGCGGCGGTTGCGGGCGGCGCGCCCATCGTGATCGGTACGCACGCATTGATGCAGGAAGGCGTGGTGTTCAAGCGGCTGGGACTTGCCATTGTGGACGAGCAACATCGTTTCGGCGTGCAACAGCGAATGGCCTTGCGCGACAAAGGTGCGGATGCGGATTTGTTTCCGCATCAACTGGTGCTGACGGCCACGCCGATCCCGCGCACCCTGGCGATGAGCGTGTATGCCGATCTCGACATTTCCGCGCTGGACGAATTGCCGCCGGGCCGCACACCGGTGCGAACCGTGGCGGTCTCGAACGCGCGCCGCGCGGAGGTGATCGAGCGCATCCGCGCCGCCTGCGCCGAGGGACTGCAGGCTTACTGGGTGTGCACGATCATCGAGGAATCGGAGCAACTGATCGCGCAGGCGGCAGAAGTGACACACGCGGAACTGTCGCATGCATTGCCGCAACTGAAGATCGGCTTGCTGCACGGACGCATGAAGCCTGCGGAAAAGCAGGCGACGATGGATGCATTCAAGTCCGGCAAACTTGCATTGCTGGTCGCGACGACCGTGATCGAGGTCGGCGTGGATGTCCCCAACGCCAGTTTGATGGTGATCGAAAACGCCGAACGCCTCGGCCTCGCACAACTGCATCAATTGCGCGGACGGGTAGGGCGCGGCAGCGTGGCATCGAATTGTGTGCTGCTGTACCAGCCACCGCTCTCTGTACTGGCGAAGCAGCGGCTGGAAGTGATGCGCGAAACCAATGACGGCTTCGTGATCGCGGAGAAGGATCTGCAATTGCGTGGTCCGGGTGAACTGCTGGGTACGAGACAAACGGGCGAGTTGGGATTTCGCATCGCGGACATCGTCCGCGATGCGCATCTGCTGCCGGCCGTGCAACGCGTGGGCGCCGCGATTTTGCAGGAATATCCGGAACCAGCGGCGCGGCTGGTAACGCGCTGGATCGGCGCGTCGGCGCGATTCGCGGATGCTTGAAACTATCAGTCCGCTAAACTCACCTGTTCTTCCCGCGCAATGCATGACTCGATGCTCCTGATTGACACCGACCCCGGCGTGGACGATGCGCTGGCGATCCTGATGGCGCACGCACACGCATCCGTGCTCGCATTGACGGTCACCGCCGGCAATGTCGGTCTGGCGCAGACCACCACGAATGCGCTGAAGCTGATGGAAATCATTGGTGCGGACACGCCGGTTTATCCGGGTTGCGACGCGCCGCTGCTGCGCAGACCGGAAGCCGATGCGTCCCTCATCCACGGACGCGACGGTTTCGGCGACGCGAGTCTTGTGCCTGCCGTGCGCGAACCGGAAAACGAACACGCGTCGCTGGCGATGCTGCGCCTGACCCGCGAACACCCGAACGAAATCACCCTGGTGTGCATCGGGCCGCTGACCAATCTCGCGGTCGCGCTGAAGCTCGATCCGGCCCTGCCGCGGCGCGTGGCGCGTCTGGTGATCATGGGCGGCGCCGTCACCGGCCGCGGTAACTACGAACGCGTGCCGACGGAATTCAATATCGGCTTCGATCCCGAAGCGGCAGCGATCGTGTTCGAGGCCTTTCAGCAATTCGATCTTGTCGATTGGGAAGCGACGACGCGGTATGGCATCGATCATGGCTTGTTGCAGCAATGGTTCGAGCGTGGCGATGCGCGCGCGAAATTCTTTGAGGCGATTTCCGCACACGCACGCAGAGCGAACATCGAACGTGGACGGCAAGGCTTGATGGCGGCCGATGCGCTGGCAATGGCCGTGGCACTTGATCCGGAGATCGTCACGCGCGCCGAAACGCGGCATGTGACGGTCGAAATTGAAGGGCGCCTCACGCGCGGCGCGACGGTGGTGGATTGGACCGGCTTCGGTGGCGGCAAATCCAACGCGCGGATCGCGATGGAGGTGGACCGACAGCGTTTCGAGACGCTGGTGGCGGCCGCACTGGGCGTGCAGACAGACGATTAGGGGATTGTCTCTCACCCTTTGCCTCTCCCGCAGCGAAAGAGGCAAAGAAGGTGCCGGGGGCACTGCTCCCGCTGACTGCAACCAGGCTACTTGCTCTTTTACTCGTCCCTGTTTTCGGTTATGCTGCCGCTCTTTTCCTGCGCGAAAATCCGCGCCCGGAGCCAGCATGAAAGCCGACATCCATCCGAAGTATCAGCCGGTGGTATTCCAAGACATCTCCTCGGACTTCTCATTCCTGACCAGTTCGACGATGACGTCCAAGGAAACCATCAAGTGGGAAGACGGCAACGAGTATCCGCTGATCAAGGTGGAAATCTCGTCCGCTTCACATCCGTTCTATACCGGCAAGCAGAAGGTGATGGACACCGGCGGCCGCATCGACAAGTTCAAGCGGCGCTACGCGGCGGGCGCCAAGAAAGCCTGAGCGCCTCCGCTGCGATTTGTGAAAACGCCGGCCTCGCGCCGGCGTTTTTGCGTGCGCATGTCCATCGTCACGGCGTCCAGCGTGCGCCCTGTGCGATAATTGCAGTTTGCACCAAGCGCCAACACTTGTATGAGGAGCGGCCGGAAGCACGCGCTTCCATTCGTTCCTGAGAAGGAGTTCTCCGTGTCCAAGACCGTCACGTTGACCGACAGCGCCAACCATTCCATGCAGATGCCGTTGGTGGACGGCACGATCGGCCCGAGCTGCATCGATATCGGCAATCTCTACAAGGAAACCGGGCACTTCACTTACGATCCGGGCTTCGCCGCGACCGCCGCCTGCAAGAGCGCGATCACCTTCATCGATGGCGAAAAGGGCGTGTTGCTCTATCGCGGTTATCCGATCGAACAATTGGCCGAGAAGTCGAGCTTCCTTGAAGTTGCCTACCTGCTGCTGGAAGGCGAGCTCCCGACGCCAGAACAATTCGGCGCGTTCGAGGACGCGGTGACGCATCACACGATGATGCACGAATCGCTGAAGTCGTTCCTGCACGGCTTCCGGCACGATGCGCATCCGATGGCGATGCTGTGCGGCTCGATCGCCTCGCTCTCTGCGTTTTATCACGACACGCTCAACATCAACGATCCCGCGCAGCGCAAACTGGCGGCGATCCGTTTGATCGCCAAGATGCCGACCATCGCGGCGGCGGCGTATCGCTATTCGATCGGCTGGCCCTTCCGCTATCCGCGCAACAATCTGGAATACGTCACGCGCTTCCTGCACATGATGTTCGAGGTGCCGAGCGAACCGTTGGCGCTGAATCCGGTGGCAGCCAAGGCGCTCGATCTTCTGTTCATCCTGCACGCCGATCACGAGCAGAACGCTTCGACTTCGACGGTGCGGCTGGTCGGTTCCACCGGCGCCAATCCGTATGCGTCCGTCGCCGCAGGCATCGCCGCGCTGTGGGGTCCGGCGCACGGCGGCGCGAACGAAGCCGTGTTGAAGATGCTGGCCGAGATCGGCGACGTGAAAAACGTCGACAAGGCCGTCGCGCGCGCCAAGGACAGGAATTCCGGTTTCCGTCTGATGGGTTTCGGACACCGCGTTTACAAGAACTTCGATCCGCGCGCCAAGATCATCCGTGAGATGACGCACAAGGTGCTGAATGAGCTCGGAGTCAGCGATCCCCTGCTGGATATTGCGCTCAAGCTGGAAGAGGCCGCGCTCAAAGACGATTATTTTGTGGAGCGCAAGCTGTATCCGAACGTCGATTTCTATTCCGGCATCATCTACAAGGCGCTGCGCATTCCAACCGATATGTTCACCGTGATGTTCGCGATCGCGCGCACCGCCGGTTGGATTTCGCACTGGATCGAGCAGCATGAATCCGACGACGCGCGCATCGGCCGCCCGCGGCAGGTTTATACCGGCGCGGTCAAAAGGGATTATGTGGGGATCGAGAGGCGGTGAGATGTGAGTGGTGAGCTGTGGGTGGTGAGCAGTGAGCAAGAGCACAGTCGATGCGCTGCTTCTTGCCACTCGTATCTCACAACTCACCACTTGCAGTTCTCTCGAACTGCGCAATCTCCTCTTCCGCCATCATCATTTCCAGCGCGGCGAGTGACGCGCGCCGCATCGGTTTCTCATCGATGCGGTCAAGTGGCGGCTGTCGCAACGCATCGCGCGGAAAGATGGTGAGATCGATCGCGATGCCTTCGGCCGCAAACAGCAGCACGGGTTGATCGGCGCTGCGCTGGCGATCGATCCGCAGCGTGCGCATGCGTTGCTCGAATGGAATGCCACGTTCCTGCAAGAACAGCGCGACCTCTTCTGGCGAATCACAAAATACATGCAGACATACGGCCGAATGCGCATCGGCCGTGCCCTCCAGCACCGGTCCGACCAGACGCGGGTCGTAGGGTTTCAGAAAACGCATCGCTTCCGTCGCGGCTTCGCGGCGCGCGCGCAGCGCCTGCGGTTGCGAATCGGACTGGAACAGGCGCTGGTGTTCGCGCAGTGCGTCTTCGATCTCGCGGTTGCGCGGCAGTTGCTGCTCATCGTGCAGCCCCAGTCGCTCCGCGGCTTTCAGCTTGGCCTGACGGTAATCCCGCATGCCGTGCTCGCTGATCAGACGCGCTGCCTCGATCGCGACGCGGCGGCGCATCTGGTGGCTTCGGCCTTCGGCGTGGATGCGATGGAAGTGTGCGGTCTTGCGCATCGCCGTTTCCTCCATCATCCGCGTTGAGGGCAGTGTGGCGATCCGCGCGTGCAGATTCAAGCAAGGGCAAGCAGGGGTCGGAGGGCGGATAGCGTGGGCGCCTTGCTCAAAGCACCTCGAACCGGCATCTGCATTGCTCTCGAAGGTCACCCAGCGCCCACACAACCGCTCCCCAATCCCGCTTCAAAAAATATCGTACGCCGGCGATTGGTCCTGCTGATTCTGCGCCTGCGTGCGCAGCCGATCGACGTCTTCCACCTTGAATATTTCGCTCATCGCATTCGGATCGCCCGCGCCGGCGAGCGAGCCGGTGACGCTGTCGATCGAGGCCGTCACGATGCCGGGCGGCATCGGCAGGGTGTTCTCCGGCTTGCCTTGCAGCGCGCCGCCCATAAAGGCCATCCAGATCGGCAGCGCGGTCTCGGCGCCGAACTCACCCTTGCCCAGCGAATCGTAGTTGTCGAAACCCACCCAGACCGTCGCCACTAGGTCACCGTTGAACCCGCAGAACCAGCCGTCTCGGTGGTCGTTGGTGGAACCCGTCTTGCCGGCAAGATCCGTGCGGCCGAGTTTCTTGGCGGCAAAGGCGGTTCCGTGGTCAATGACGCTCTTCATCAACGACGTGACCAGATAATCGTTGCGCGCATCGATCACGCGCGGCGCAAGATTCGGCGCATTGGACGCCGCACCGCCAGTGCTGGTTGCCGGTGTCGGCGCGGAAACTTGCAGTGCGCCGGGATCGGCCGCGGCTTCCGATGGCTGCACCGGCGCATTCGCCACCGCCTTGCCTTCATCGAGCAGACGTTCCGCGCAGGTGCGGCAGGCGCGCGGCGGGTTCGCGCGGTACACCACGTGCCCGTCGCGGTCGTCGATTTCGGAGACGTAATACGGGTTCACCAGAAAACCGCCATTGGCGAATACTGCATAGCCACGCGCCATGGCCATCGGCGATACAGATGCGGTGCCCAGCGCCAGTGAAAGATTGGACGGCATCGCATCCGGCGGAAAACCGAAACGCGTGATGTATTCGCGCGCATAACGCACGCCGATCGCTTCCAGCAAACGGATCGAAACCAGATTCACCGATTGCGCCAGCGCTTCACGCAAGCGCATCGGCCCGCGGAACTTGCCATCGTCGTTGCTCGGCGTCCACAGCCCGCCCGGCACTGACGGATCGGGCAGCGCGATCGGCGCGTCGTTGATGATCGAGGCCGGCGTGAAGCCGCGATCAAACGCCGCGGAATAAATGAAAGGCTTGAAACTGGAACCGGGCTGGCGTGCGGTCTGCACCGCGCGGTTGAACTTGCTGAGTTCGAAACTGAAACCGCCGACCAGCGCCTTCAGCGCGCCGTCTTCGGGATCGAGCACGACCATCGCCGATTGCGCGGCAGGCACCTGCGAAAGCTGCCATTGCGGATCGGTGGTTTTTGTGACGACGTCGGCTCCCACGTTCGACGCCGCGGTTTTGCCATTGGCGGCGTCGTCTTTCGCGGACGCTTGCAACTGCGTCACGCGCACGATGTCGCCGCGCTGCAGGATCGCCGCCACGCCCTTGCCGCCGGTCTTCGCCTTACGTGCGTAACCTTGCGCCCAGGCGACCGCCTTGTCGTCCAATGTGATCGACTGGTTGTTGCCGAGATATACCGTTGCACCAGCGCGGTCGACCGCCGTGACCACGCCCGGCGCGAGGCCGGACAAGGCGTGGTAATCGGCGAGTGTGCGATCGAAATCGGCATTCGTCGCCTGAGGCGGCAGATCGACGTGTGCTTCGGGCCCGCGATAACCGTGACGGTGATCGTATTCCTCGAGCTTGGTGTGCAGCGCGTCGTTGGCGAGTTCCTGAAGGTGGCTGTCGAGCGTGGTGCGCACCACATAACCGTCGGTGAGCGCACGGCCTCCGAGACGCTCGATCGCCTGCCGGCGCACCATCTCGGCGAGATACGGCGCATCCACTTCCACCGGCGGCTCGTGCGGCGCGGCATCGTCCGGCGCATTGATCGCGGCCTGATATTGCCCTTGCGTGATGAAGTTGTTGTCGCGCATCCGCGCCAGCACGTAATTACGGCGCGCGATCGCGTGCTGCATGTTGTAGAGCGGATTACCGGTGGTCGGCGCCTGCGGCAGACCAGCCAGCATCGCGCACTCGGGCAGCGTCAATTGATCAAGCTTCTTGCCGTAATAGAACTCCGCCGCAGCGGCCACGCCGTAGGCGCGGTGGCCTAGGAAGATCTTGTTGAGATAGAGCTGGAGGATTTCATCCTTGGAGAGTTCGCTCTCAATGCGGAACGCCGTGAACATCTCGATCAGCTTGCGCGTGTAGCTCTTCTCGGGGCTCAGGAAGAAATTGCGCGCGACCTGCTGCGTGATGGTGGAGCCGCCCTGCGCCTTTTCGCCGCCGGTGATCAGCACGTGCCATGCCGCGCGTGCCGTGCCTTCCCAGTCCACACCGGGATGGTGATAGAAATCGGCGTCTTCTGCGGCGAGGAAGGCATTCTTCAATTGTTCGGGCACCTGATCGATACGCACCGGAATGCGGCGCGTCTCACCAAACAGGGCGATCAATTTTCCGTCAGCGGACTGGACGCGCAGCGGCACCTGCAACTGCACGTCCTTCAGCGAAGCCACGGAGGGAATGCGCGGCGAGATCAGCCAGTAGGTGAACCCGACCGCGAGCACGCCGGCGAGGAACAGGCACAACATCAGCATCGCCGCGACGCGCAGCAGGCGCAAAAGGATTCGCATTCAAGAGCCTCGGGCTGTGGCTTTTGCTCTATTGCCCCCTTTGGTGACGGGGGCGATCAAAATCCTGCGCGCAGGATTTTGATCAAAGGTTATGGAAGTACTCTGGCGCAAGGCGGGGCGAAAGCCGGTATACAACCGAGATGGCTAGTTGTGATGACAATCAAATACGCAGAAGGAGCAACACGAGTATAGATGCACGCCGCAAATGCGGCGAGGGAATGTATCTCCATTCCGGGACCTTGGTTGGCAGACATCCTGCAAACCTCGGCGAGCAAAATGGGATGCGCCCCGCAGATTTCAGATTTCGTCTTGGGCTGGATTCGGGGGCGGAGCGCAGATGATGGATGAAAAGCCCAAAGGATCAACGGTTTACAAGGAATGCGCAGACCCGTTGATATTTCGTTAACTTTCCGATCTAATGCGTTTGCGCATCTTTCGCTCGTAAGGGCGCGTGGGGAAGGGGAAATTCCGTGAGCTTGCTAACGCCAAAGGCGCCGCCCCTGATCGGTGTCGACATCAGTTCGACGGCAGTCAAGCTGCTGCAACTGACGCAGGCCGGCGCGCGCTATCGCGTGGAGCATTACGCGGTCGAGCCGCTGCCGCCCAACGCCGTGGTCGAGAAGAACATCGTCGAAGTCGAGGCGGTGGGCGATGCGATCCGCCGCGCGTTCACGCGCACCGGCGCCCGCACCAAGTTTGCCTGCGCCGCGGTCGCGGGCTCGGCGGTGATCACGAAAGTGATCCCGATGCCGGCCGACCTGTCCGAAGACGACCTCGAAGGTCAGATCCAGGTCGAAGCCAACCAGTACATTCCCTATCCGATCGAGGAAGTGAGCCTCGATTTCGAGAAGCTCGGTCCGGTGAAAGACAACCCCGAGATGATCAACGTGCTGCTGGCCGCATCGCGCACGGAAAACGTCGACATGCGCGTGGCCGCGCTCGATCTGGGCGGGCTCACCGCCAAGGTGATCGACGTGGAGGTGTTCGCGATGGAGAACGCCTTCAAGCTGATCGCGGATCAGCTGACCGTTTCGCGCGACGCGCTGGTCGCCTTGATCGACGTCGGGGCCACCATGACTACCCTGTCGGTGTTGAAGAACCAGCGCACAATCTATTCGCGCGAGCAGGTGTTCGGCGGCAAGCAGCTCACCGATGAGGTGATGCGCCGCTATGGCCTCTCCTACGAGGAAGCGGGACTTGCCAAGCGCCAAGGCGGCCTGCCGGAGTCCTACGAGATCGAGGTGCTGGAGCCCTTCAAGGAAGCGATGGTGCAGCAGATCGGCCGTCTGTTGCAGTTCTTCTTCGCCGGCAGCGAATACGGCAAGGTCGACCAGATCGTGTTGGCCGGCGGTTGTGCCTCGATTCCAGGCATCAGCGAAATGGTCGAGGAACAACTTGGCGTGCCTTGCGTGGTCGCCAACCCGCTGGCCAGCATGTCACTCTCCCCGCGTCTGCAGGCGCAGACCCTCGCGCAGGACGCGCCGGCGCTGATGATCGCCTGCGGCCTGGCCCTGAGGAGTTTCGACTGATGGCCAGAATCAACCTTCTCCCCTGGCGTGCGGAGCGACGCGAACAGCGCAAGCGTGAGTTCTTCATGCAGCTCGGCATCGCGGCCGCGGCCGCCGTCGCGGTGGTGATCCTCTGCGTGCTGTTCATGGATGCGCGCATCGCTTCCCAGAACAGCGACAATGACTATCTCACCGGCGAGATCAAGCAGCTGGACGCCAAGATCGCCGAGATCAAGGATCTGCAGAAGACCAAATCGCAACTGCTGGCGCGCAAGCAGATCATCGAGCAGTTGCAAGAAAACCGCGCGCAGATGGTGCACCTCTTCGACGAACTGGTGAAGACCATTCCCGACGGCGCGCGCCTCACTGCGCTGAAGCAGAACGGCGATATCCTGACGCTGGACGGCGTGGCGCAATCCAACGCTACGGTCGCCGAATACATGCGCAACATCGAAGCTTCGCCCTGGCTCGGAGCGGCCGATCTGGTGAAGACCGAGAACAAGCACGGCGACAGCCGCACACCCTACGAATTCGAGCTAGTGGTGCATCTGGGCAAGCCCAAGGACGGCGAAAACGGTGCGCCGGGTTCGGCATCCAGCAGCACCGTGGCTGCGGCACCTGCATCCGCCGCGAGCGTGACAGCCAGTCCGGCCGCAGCCGGCAGTGCGGCCAAGGCGCCTGCCTCCGCTGCCAGTAGTGCGCAGAAAACCGCCTCGGTGCCGGCCGCGTCGGCGAGCAAAGGGGGCGCGCAATGAAACTGCTTGATGATCTGCGCAACCTCGACCGCAACAACATCGGCGGCTGGCCGAAATCGGTCAAGACCTTCTTCACGGTGCTGGTGATCGTGGTAATCCTGCTGGCGGGCTGGTACTTCTTCATTAGCGACAAGCAGGATGAACTCGCTCAGGCGCAGCAGAAAGAAGAGCAACTCAAACAGGAGTTCTCGAGCAAGCAGGCGCAGGTGGTCAACCTACAGGCGCTCAAGGTGCAGCTTGCCGAAATGAATGACCTGCTGCGGCAGATGCTGCGCCAATTGCCCAGCAAGACCGAAATGCCGGCGCTGCTGGTGGACATCTCGCAAACGGCATTGTCGGCGGGCCTCGAAACCGAGCTGTTCCAGCCCGGTCCGGAAAGCCCCAAGGAGTTCTACGCCGAACAACCGATCGCGATCCGTATGCAGGGCACCTATCACCAGTTCGGCACCTTCATCAGCGGCGTGGCTTCGCTGCCGCGCGTGGTGATCCTGACGATGCACAATGTCTCGCTGCATCCGCAGCAGGCGACGGGACCGGCCAACGCGCCGCCGCCCGGCGGACAACTGGTGATGGAGGGTACGGTCAAGACCTATCGGTACCTCGGCGATGAGGAAACCGCCGCGGCCACTACCGGCAAGCCTACGCAGCCGGCCGCGGCATCCACTGCGGGAGGGCAATGAGCATGCGCCACATACTCGCCCGCTTCGGCCTCGCCGGCATGCTCGTCGCTATGCTGTTGGGCCTCGCCGCGTGTAGCGGACAGGACGACCTGCACCAATGGGTCGCGCAGGAGAAGGCCAAGAAAGGCGCGCCGCTGCCGCCGCTGCCGGTGGTCAAGACCTTCGAGAGCTTCGTCTATCAGGATCAGGACAAACGCGATCCGTTCAGTCCGGGTCCCACTGAAGCCGCCAGTTCGCTCAACGGGCCCGGTCCACATCCGGATCAGAACCGCGTGCGCGAGCCGTTGGAGTCCTACCCGCTCGACAGCCTGAAGATGGTCGGCACCATCGGCGGCAAGGGCGGCATGGAGGCGCTGATCAAGGATCCGCAAGGCGTGATCCATCCGGTCCGCGTCGGCAATTATCTCGGCCAGAACTACGGCCATGTCACCAATATCGCGGAAGACCACGTCGATCTTGTCGAGCTGGTGCCCAACGGCAGCGGCGGCTGGATGGAGCGTGACGCGAGCATTGCGCTGGGCGACAAATGAAGTTCATTGGGGATGACGTCATGATCACGAAACCCGCTCATCAAACCGGCCGCACCGAAGCGAGCCTCCTCCGGCCGCGCGGCGGGTCCGCGAGGGCGCTCGCAGCGATCGTCGCCGTGCTCGGTTTGCTGGCATGCGCGCCCGCATTTGCCGCGAACACGCTGCAGGACGTCACCTCCACGCCGCTGGCGGGCGGAAAGGTGCAACTGACCCTGAAATTCGCGCAGCCGGTCGCCGCACCGCGTGCGTTCAGCACCGATACGCCGCCGCGCATCGCGCTGGATTTCGCCGACACGCACAACGGCCTCAGCCAGCGCAGCGTCGCCGTCAACAGCGGTTCGGCTTCCGCGGTGAGCGCGGTCGAAGCCAACGGCCGCACGCGCGTGGTGGTCGATCTGACGCAACCTTCCGCTTACGTCACGCGTGTCGAGGGCGACGACGTGATCGTCACCGTCGGCAACGGCATGAACATGGCCGACGCGCCCGCGGCAGACACCTCCCCCCAAACCACGACCACCAGCGTGCCGCTGGCGCCTGTGCCGGCCGCACCGCCTTCGCAGATGGCGCTGGCCACCGCGTCCACCGACCCTTCCAAGGCGATCCCGATGTCATCGGGCAACGTGATCGAAACCGTCGATTTCCGCCGCGGCGATCATGGCGCCGGCAAGCTGGTGATCGGCTTCAATGCGCCCGGCGCGGCCACCAGCATGCATCCTGAAGGCGATCATGTGGTGATCAACGTGCTGGGTGCTCGCCTGGCGGCTTCGCAAGCACGGCGATTGGATGTGACCGATTACGCCACGCCCGTGAAAAGTGTTACCACGCATGCCATGCCCGGCGGTGCCGAAATCGACGTGGTCACCGATGGCCTGACCGTACCGGCAGGTTATCAAAGCGGCAACCAATACGTGGTCGAGTTCGCGCCGCCTAAGCAGAACGCTGCCAATTTGATCGGCGCGCCCAAACCGGTGGTGTACAAGGGTGGCCGCGTCACCTTCAACTTCCAGGACATTCCGGTGCGTTCGGTGCTGCAATTGCTGGCCGACGTGTCGGGCACGAATATCGTTGCGTCCGATAGCGTGCAGGGCAACGTCACGCTGCGGCTGGTCAACGTGCCGTGGGATCAGGCGCTGGATGTGATCCTGCGCGCTAAGAACCTGGACAAGCGCCAGGACGGTAACGTGATCTGGGTGGCGCCGCAGCAGGAGCTCGCCACCTATGAGGAAAACATCGCCAATGCTCGGCTGAAGGCGCTGGACAACGCCGCGCTAGTGTCGGATTACATCCCAATTTCTTACGGCAGCGCTTGCGACATCAGCAAGCTGTTGACAACCAACACCCAGACCAATACTACAGGCGGTGCCACCGGCGGTCAGCAGCAGCGCGGATTCCTGTCTTCGCGCGGCAGCGTGACATGCGACGAACGCACCAATACGTTGTTGCTCAACGACACCGCCGAAAAGGTGCAGGAAATCCGACAACTGATCTCAATGCTGGACAAGCCCGTGCAGCAGGTGTTGATCGAGGCGCGAATCGTGATCGCCACCGACAATTTCGCGCGCGAATTGGGTGCGAAAGTCGGCTTGGATTCCTGGGGCAAGAGCGGGCGTCAGAATGTCTACACGGCACCTTCGATCAGCGATCTTACGAGTTTGAACAACAGCGTCCAGGCGCGTAACACGGCCATCGCCCAGAATGAGTTCAACACCACGCCTGTTTCGGAAGGCGGCGGGTTGTTGCCCGGAGCTACGCCCACTGCACCCACTCTGCCGCCGAACATTACCTACCCGAGCGGACTGAATTTCAATATCCCGTCAAGCGTAACGGGAGCCGGGCAATTGGCGATGGGTATCATCTCCGGTCATTACATGTTGGATCTGGAACTTTCGGCGGCGCAGACCGAAGGCCGCAGCGAAACCATCTCCTCGCCCAAGGTGATTACTGCGAACAATCAGGAGGCGCTGATCCAACAAGGCCAGGAAATCGGCTACGTGACTTTCCAGAACTCGGGTGGCGGCGCGGGCGCGGGCACGGCCACGGTGCAGTTCAAAGATGCGGTATTGGAATTGCGCGTCACTCCGACCATCACCGCGGACGATCGCGTGTTCATGAAGCTCAAGGTGACCAAGGATGCGATCAACTCCTTCGTGGCCAATCCCGGCGGTGGCCTGATCCCGCAGTTGGACAAGCGCGAGGTCGACACCAACGTATTGGTGGATGATGGCCAGACGGTGGTGCTGGGCGGAGTCTACGAATTCACCAAGAGCATCGACACCGTGAAGGTGCCGTTTCTCGGAGATGTACCCGTGTTGGGTGCCCTGTTCCGTCACACCAACAACCAGAACAACAAGGCGCAACTGCTGATCTTCATCACTCCGCGCATCCTCAATCAGGAAAAGATGGTCGAATAACGCGCGCGGCTGATCTATCAGACAAACGGCGCGGCTCTCCGCGCCGTTTTTTTGTCGGAGGTTGCCGCAAGCGCGCTGCTTTCGTGCCTCATGGCAGGGCCTGCTCCTGCGAAACCACAAACTTTCCAGTCCGTTTGTGGTCAACTAGGGCGCATGAATACCGAGCCCGTTTCCGTTGCGGCCGCGTCTGCGTCTCCAATGCCACCCGAGACCGTCGCCCAGTCCGTCCTGCAGCAGCGCTTCGCCACGTTGCGAGAGGCCCTCAACTCGGAAGTGATCGGCCAAACGGCGCTCACCGAGCGGCTGCTGATCGCGCTGCTGGCGGACGGCCACCTTCTGGTGGAAGGTGCGCCAGGCCTGGCCAAGACCACCGCGGTCAAGGCGTTGGCATCTCGCATCGAGGCGGATTTCCACCGCATCCAGTTCACTCCGGACCTGCTGCCTGCCGACCTCACCGGCACCGACGTGCTGCGTCCGCAAACCGGTCTGTTCGAATTCGAACGCGGTCCACTGTTCCACAATCTCGTGTTGGCCGACGAGATCAACCGCGCGCCGGCCAAGGTGCAATCGGCATTACTGGAAGCCATGGCCGAACGTCAGGTCAGCATCGGGCGCCGCTCGTGGCCGCTGCCGAAATTATTCATGGTGATGGCGACGCAGAATCCGATCGAGCAGGAAGGCACATTCCCGCTGCCGGAAGCGCAGCTCGACCGTTTTCTGCTGCATGTGCCGGTGCATTATCCGCAAGGCGATTCGGAACGTGCCATTCTGAAACTGGCACGCGAGCGCGCACGCGAAGAGCTGATCGAGCATGCGCCGCCGCAACGGCTACTGTTGCAAGCCGACGTTTTCGCGGCGCGCAAGCAGGTGCTGGGACTGCACCTGGCGGAAGGTCTGGAGGAGTACATCGTGCAATTGGTGTTGGCCACGCGCGATCCGCGTCCGTTCGATCTGAAACTCGGCGGAAAGATCGCCTGGGGCGCCAGCCCGCGTGCGACGATCGCGCTGGAACGCGCGTCGCGCGCGCGTGCGTGGCTGTGCGGCCGTGACTATGTGTTGCCCGAAGACGTGCAAACGCTCGCGCCCGATGTGTTGCGACATCGTGTGCTGCTGGGCTACGAGGCCGAAGCCGAGGGCTTACGCGTGGATGCTGTGGTCGCGCGATTGCTGGATCGCGTGCCGTTGCCCTGAGACAAACCGCGATGCAGGCGATAGCCGCGATCGAAGGCGTGACGGCGGTCGGGCTGTCCGAACTGATCGCACTGCGCCGGCAGGCCTTGCGCACCTACGCAAGCTCCGCCCGAATGCGCGTGCCTTTGGCCGGCGCGCACACTTCGCATCTGCGCGGACGGGGCATGGATTACGCGGAATCGCGCGCGTATCAACCGGGCGACGATGCGCGCGCCATCGATTGGCGGCGCACTGCGCGCAGCGGCCGCCCGCATACGAAGTTGTTTCGCGAGGAACGCGAGCGCAGCCTGCTGTTGCTGGTCGACACGCACGCATCGATGCGCTTCGGTACGCGCGCACGCTTCAAGTCGGTGCAGGCCGCACGCGCGGCGGCGCTGGTGGCGTGGAGCGCGGCGCGTGCAGGCGATCGCGTTGGGGCATTGGCCTTCGGTGCGTTGCGCGATGCGGTCACGCCGCACGGCGGTACGCGCGGCGTGCTCACCGTGCTCGGCGCGTTGGCTCGCTGGGATGCGCGCGCCGGCGAACAAACCGAACCGCTCTCCGAAGCACTGGCGCGTGCGCGGCAGCTCGCACTGCCGGCGAGCCGGGTGCTGCTGTTGTCAGACGGAACGTGCACCGATGCGGATGCGCAGGCCGCATTGGCGCGTCTCGCCAAGCGCACGGAAACGCGCGTGCTGATCGTCGCCGACGCGCTGGAGCTGCACGTGCCACCGCCCGGAAGCTACGCGTTCGAAACTCCGCAAGGGCGCACACAGGTGGACTTGCTGGCGGCGGCCACGAGGCTGCGCTTCCGCGATGCGCTGTCGGTGGGGCAACGTGCGCTGATCGAAGCCTGTGATACCGCCGGTGTGCGTTGGCGCCGCATCGCAGGCGGCGACGATCCGCTGCCCGCAGTTTCCGCGCTGCTCGACCCACGCAAAGTGCTGCGATGAACGCGACGGGACCGCAATTGCGCGATATCCACCTGCCGCAGGTGTCCTGGTGGCCGCCGGCGATCGGCTGGTGGTTGCTCACCGCAGCGGTGTTGTTCGCGCTGATCGCAGCGGTTTTCATCTGGCTGCGCGGACGAAATGCGCGAGCATTGCGGCGTGCGGCCCGGAACGAATTGGCGACGTTGGGCGCGCGGTACGCGCGGGATGGCGACGACGTCGCGCTGGCGGCTGGACTTTCGCGTCTACTGCGCCGCATCGCCCTGTTGCTGCAACCGGACGTGGTCGCGGACAACGAATCCGCTTGGCGAGAATTTCTCTCGACGCGCGCGCAAGCGGCTTTCACGAACGAACAAGTCGAAGCCTTGATCGATGCACCCTATCGTCCGTACGCATCGTTCGACGCCGTTGCATTGATCGAGGCGACACGCCAGTGGTGCGAGCGGGCATTGCGCCCGCGTGCGGGCATGGCGGGCGATCCGCCATGACCCACTTCGCCTGGCCTTGGATGTTCCTGTTGTTGCCCCTGCCGTGGCTGCTGCGGCGGTTGCTGCCGCCTGCGGCGCCGAATGCGGCGTTGCATCTGCCGCATCGTGTCGCTCTGGACAACGTCGTGCCTACGCGGGCGGACGTGCACCGCTGGCGGATGTGGATCGCGGCGCTGGCCTGGATTTTCGCGGTCTCCGCCGCGGCGCGGCCGCAGCAGATGGCACCGCCGGAATCCCTCACCCGCAGCGGCCGTGCGTTGATGCTGGCGGTGGACGTGTCGGGCAGCATGTCGATCGAGGACATGCCGATGGGCGCGCAGACGGTCAGCCGCTTCGCGGCGGTCAAGGCCATCGCCGGCGATTTCATCGCGCGCCGGCAAGGCGATGAAGTCGGGCTGGTATTGTTCGGAACACACGCGTACCTGCTGACGCCGTTGACCTTCGATGTGGCCACCGTGGCGAAGCAACTCGACGGCGCGGCGATCGGATTGGCCGGGCGCGAAACGGCGCTCGGCGATGCGATCGTGCTGGCGACCCGGCATCTTGCAGAATTGCCCGCGCGTTCGCGCGTGCTGGTGCTGCTGACCGACGGGGTCAACACGGCAGGGTCTGTCGCCCCGCTGGATGCGGCCAAACTCGCAGCCTCGGCGGGCGTTCGCATCTATACCATCGGCATCGGTTCTGCCCAATCGCAAAGCCTCTCCGTGTTCGGCATGCGCATTCCAGGGCCGGATGAAGATCTCGATGTCTCCACCCTGAGCGCGATTGCGGGCGATACGGGCGGGAAATTCTTCCGCGCAGCCGATGCCGATCAACTCGCCGACGCGTACCGCAGCATCGACGCGCTGGAACCGTTGGCGCGCGGGCGGTTGCTGCTACGTCCGCGCGAGGAGCTGTATCCGTGGCCGCTGGGTGCGGCGATGCTGCTGGCCTGCTCCTTGTTGCCCTGGCGCACGTTGCGTCCGCGCACGAAGGCGTTCGCGTGATCACGGATTTGCACTTCCTGCGCCCCTGGTGTTGGCTGGCCGCGTTGCCGTTGCCGTTGATGCTGCTCGCGATTCTGCGTAACCAAGGCGGACGCGCGGCACTCGCGCGTCTAGCCGATGCCACGCTGTTGCCGTACTTGATACGCGACGGCGGCCGGCGGCAGCGCTGGGCCTTGGCGCTGGCCGCAGCGATCTGGTTGCTCGCGGTCGCGGCGCTGGCCGGGCCCGCGTGGCAGCACGCGCCGATGCCGCTGTATGCCAACGGCGCGGCGCGCGTGATCGCGCTCTCGCTGTCGAACGACATGCGCGCGCAGGATCTAAAACCCGATCGTATGACGCGCGCGCGCTACGCCGTGCGCGACCTGCTGGATCAGGCCGGCGACGCACGCACCGCGTTGATCGGCTATGCGGGCGATGCCTTTGTGGTCGCGCCGCTGACACCGGACAAGGCGACGGTGTTGAACCTGCTGCAGGCGCTCAGTCCGGACGTGATGCCGGAGCCCGGCAACGATGCAGCGCGCGCGATCGCGCAAGCGCTGGATTTGCTGAAGCAGGCGCACGTGCAAGGCGGCGAGATCGTGCTGGTGACGGACGATGCGGACGCGAGCGCGACCGCCGCCGCGCGTGCTGCGCGCGCGGCAGGCGTGCGTGTGGATGTACTCGGCATCGGCAGCGCACAAGGCGCGCCGGTGCCGCAAGCCGAAGGCGGCTTCGCGCGCGATGCGAACGGCGGCGTGCGCATCGCGCGGCGCGACGACAACGCGCTGCGCAACCTCGCGGAAGCCGGTGGCGGCCATTATGCGCCGCTCGGCGCTGACGGCGGCGGCGTGGAGGCATTCGGCGCGCCTTCCGCGATGCAATCGACCGCGGCGAGCAGCGACCGTGCGAATCTCTGGCGCGACGGCGGCGCGTGGCTGCTTATCCCGCTGTTGCCATTGGCGGCGCTGGCGTTCCGGCGCGGTTGGGTCTGTGTTCTGGCGCTGGCGTTCGTGCTGCCGCAGGCGCGCGCGGCGGAGCTGGATTCGCTCTGGTGGCGTCCCGACCAGCGCGCATCGCACGCGTTGCAGGATGGCGATTACGCGCGCGCGCAGGAACTGGCACGCGATCCGCAATTGCGCGGCGCGGCGGCTTATCGCAAAGGCGATTACGCCACGGCGGCACGAGAGTTCGCGCGTGGCGACGGCGCGCAGGCGCAATACGATCTCGGCAATGCGCTGGCAAAAAGCGGCAAGTACCAGGAAGCGATCGCGGCTTACGACCGCGCCTTGCAGCGCGATCCGCGGCTCGCCGATGCGCGCGCCAACAAGCAGGCCGTGATGGAATGGCTCAAGAAGCATCCGCCGCAATCACAATCGCAAAACGCGCAAGGCGCGCAGGGCAGCGGCACACCCTCGCAAAATGGCGCGGGCAAGAACAAGACCTCGAAAGCATCGCCTTCGCAGCAGACCCGCAACGGCGAATCCGGCCAATCGCTGGCGCAGAACCAGCGCGCGCAGGCCGGCGCGAATTCCGGCAGTACGCGCGAATCCGGTCAGGCCGACAGCGCGGCAGGGCAGGCCAACGGCAGCGCACAACGCAATGGCGACAGCGGTGCTTCACTCGCGGAAGATGCGCAGCAGCGCGCACAAGCGCAGCGCGCGCAGCGCGCGCTGCAGCAGGAGCTGGCGTGGCGCGGCGTGAACGGGCAGGGCTCGAAGCGCGACGCGCTGCAAGCCTATGCGCTCGGCGCCGGACCGGCCGATGACGAAGGCAAATTCGATCCGCAACAACGCGCGATGCTCGATGCGGTGCCGGATGATCCCGGCGCGCTGCTGCGGCGCAAGTTCCTGCTGGAGTGGCAGCATCGTCACGGGCAAGCGAGCGACGACGATGACCAATGAAACGCAATTGATGAAAGCGCGCCTGACGATCTTGTTCGCGATGGTGCTGGTCGCCGCGCAGGCCTTCGCCGCGGCCGCCCCGCAAGCATTGCACGCGTTCCTGGATCGAGATCATGCCGCGCTCGGCGATACCGTCACGCTCAACATCGAGGGCGCGGGCGCATTGTCAGGCACACCCGACCTGTCACCGCTGCAAGCAGATTTCGACGTGTTGGGCTCTTCGAGTTCCAGCAAAGTGGAAATCGTCAACGGCGTTTCGCACAGCAGCACACAGCTCGGCATCGCGCTGCGGCCCAAACGCGCCGGTACGCTGACGATCCCCTCGTTGCGGATCGGCAATCAACAAACGCAAGCGCTCACGCTGCAAGTGACGCCAGGGCCCAGCGGCGCGCTGGGACATGCGGGCGATCCGGCGTTTCTCGAAGTCGACGTTGACAGCAACGCGCCTTACATCGGTCAGCAGATCGTTTACACGTTGAGATTGTTCTACACCGGCAATCTCACCGGCGGACAACTGGAAGATCCGCAAATCGACGGCGCGCAGGTCATCCATTTGAATGGCGACACGCGTTATCAGACCACGCGCGGCGGACAAACTTATCAAGTGGTCGAGCGCCATTACGCGCTGATCCCGCAGCGCGCAGGCCGCATCGTGGTGCGCGGGCCGACCTTTCTTGGTCAGACGCTGTCATCCAACCGCAACGATCCGTTCGACAGCTTCTTTGACGACGGCACGCCGGTGCAGGCACGCGCCGACGACATCACGCTAGACGCGCGCGCCGTGCCCGCGAATGCCGGCACGCCCTGGCTGCCCGCGCAATCGGTGCAATTGAAACTGACCGGGTTGCCCGACAACGGACGCATCAAGGCCGGCGAACCGTTGACGCTGACGCTCGGCATCGATGCGGTCGGCACCAGCGTGTCGCGGCTGCCGCAACCGCAGTTGCCGCCGCTGGACGGCGCGCGCCTCTATCCGGATCAGACGCAGGATTCCACGCGCGATGACGGCCACTGGCTGCACGCCGCGCGCACGCGCAGCTTCGCGATCGTGCCCAATCGCGGCGGCACGCTGACGATCCCGGCGATCACGCTGAATTGGTGGAACGTGCAGACCGATCGGCCAGAGCAGGCGCGTTTGCCGGCGCACACGCTGACGGTGGTCGGTGCGGCGGGCGATGTCACACCACAACGGCCGAATGCGGCCGGCGCGGCATCCCTGAATGCGATCACGGGCCACGCGAATTACTCAAGCGCCGGCAACGTCGTCGCAGCGATCTGGCGCGACGTGGCGCTCGCGAGCATCGCCTTGTGGCTGATTGCACTCACGGCACTCGCATGGTGGTGGTTTGCGCGACGTCCGAGCCGGAGCGCGGCGGCTACCGCATTCGACGCCGATGAAATTGACCGGCGGCGCGGCGCGTTGCGCAAGCGGCTTGCGGACGCGGCGCAGCGTGGCGATGCCGCGGCCTGCGAGCGCGCGCTGCTGGATTGTGCGCGCGGCGAGCGCGCCGGAGTGCGCAATTCGAGTGCGTTGCGTGGAGCGCTTTCCGATCCCACACAGCGCACTGCGTTGGAGCAATTGCAACGCGTGCGATGGAAGGGTGGCGATGCGCGGGCGGCATGCGATGCCATCGCCCGGGCCTTCGCGCGAGGATTCGTCTGGTCGGAAACGCGCGATGCAACCCCGCGCACGCGTGGCGAATTGCCGCCGTTGTATCCACAAAAAACCTGAGCGCGAAACGTTTGGGTCACCGCCGTTCCAGACAAATTCGTCAGGAACGAATTTGGACAACCGAAGGTTGGCACGCAGGGCAAAATCCAGGGGGATGGACTTTGCAATCTGCTTTTGAGTTGATCGAGGGCAGATTCCGGGTTCTGCCGCGGACAGGTTCGCGTCAGCCCCGGAATGACGGATTGGTCATTCCAGGGATTCGCTCGTAACGGCAATATGCAATCTTTGAACTGCCTCGCGCCAAGCATTCGCCATGCCCGCGTCGAACGCGCAAAGCACGATCCGATGCGGCGTTCGCGTCAACGCGCCTTCTTCGGACAGGACGCTCAACGCGACCGCCGCGGCTGCGTCGCGCGGATAGCCATACACCCCGCAACTGATCGCGGGAAACGCGATGCTGTCGATGCCGTGTTCGCGCGCGAGCTTCATCGCGTTGCGGTGACAATCGGCCAGCCGTTGCGGCTCGCCCGAATCTCCGCCGCGCCACACCGGCCCGACCGTGTGGATCACGAAGCGCGCGGGCAGGTCGAAACCTTCGGTGATGCACGCCTCGCCGGTGGGACAGCGTACGCCCGGGCGCACTTCCGGGATCTTGCGGCACGCCGCCAGCAGTCGCGGGCCGGCGGCGCGATGGATCGCGCCGTCGACGCCGCCGCCTCCCATCAACGACTCATTCGCGGCGTTGACGATCGCGTCGACGCGTAGCGTCGTGATGTCCCCTTGCAGAATTTCGATCAAGCCGAACGCTGCTTCAACAGATCGCGAATTTCCGTCAACAGCACCACATCCGCCGGCGGGGCGGGCGGGGTCGCGTCCTTTTTCGGCACCACTCGTTCCATCAATTTGATCACGATGAAGATTGCCAACGCGATGATCAGGAAGGTGATGATGTTATTGATGAAGGTACCGTAGTTGATCGACACGACCTGCTTGGGATCGGGCGAGTTCCTGATGATCCATTTCAAATTCGAGAAATCGATTCCGCCGATCAGCAGGCCGATGGGCGGCATGATGATGTCGGCCACCAGTGAGCTGACGATCTTGCCGAACGCGCCGCCGATGACCACGGCCACGGCCAGATCGACCACGTTGCCGCGCATGATGAAAGCCTTGAAGTCGCTGACGATGCTCATCGTGTGACCCTCCGAGTTGACGGCCCTTGTCCACGTGTCGCTCGCAAACTGTAGCGCAGCCGGGAGCGGCGCGCCAAACCGTGCTGTTCAGACGATGCGGCCTTCCAGCACCGCGATATTTTCAAGTTCCGCGCGGAACGTGTCGCCGCGCGCGAGCGGGCCGACGCCGGCGGGCGTGCCGGTGAAAATCAGGTCACCCGCCTTCAGTTCGAACAGCTTCGACAGTTCCGCGATGATTTCCGCCTCTGGAAAAATCATCTCGGCAATGTTTGTGTCTTGACGCAGTTCGCCATTGACGCGCAGTGACAATCGCGCGCGCGATGGATGGCCGATCTCGCTCGCCAAACGCAAGGCGGACACCGGCGCGGAGGCATCGAAACCTTTGGCGATATCCCACGGAAGCCCTTTCGCTTTCGCCGCGGCTTGCAAGTCGCGGCGCGTGAGATCGAGTCCGACGCCGTAGCCGAACACGCAATCGAGCGCGCGGGATGCCTCGATGTCGCGGCCGCCGCTTTGCAATGCGACCACCATCTCGACTTCGTGATGCAATTCCTTAGTCGCGGACGGGTAGGGCACCTCACCGCCATTCGACACGATCGCATCGGCGGGTTTCAGGAAGAACACCGGCTGCGCGCAACTCACCGCTTCTGCGCCCATTTCCCTCGCGTGCTCGGCGTAATTACGGCCGATGCAGTATATGCGGTGCACGGGGAAACGCGCATGGCTGCCGACGACCGGCACGCTCGGGATCGCGAGAGTATCGAAAACGAAAGACATCGACCTTGCCCGAAACGAAAACGAAGCGATTGTAGTCGACGTGACGCTCGCGGATGGATCACTCGTCCTGCAACGTCCGGGTCAACGGCGCCCGCACGGCGCGCGCAATGGGCCAGAACGCGCCGAGAAAACCGAGCAGCAACAGGTACGCGAATGTCCAACCTACGACTGCGCCGTCCATGTGCATGCGGCAGATACGGTATAAGGATCATGGGTGCACTGGATTTTATCCATTGTCAGCAAGGGGTTCGGTTTGAACGGTCAGTCGCCCGTTTCGAACATCGAAAACGGACACGAATTCCGCATTCCTGGAGGATCCGTCTTCGCGAACGATTGCTGTAACCAATCAATCCCGTGTAGCCGATCAGGGTATGTACCTGGCCGAAGGACTGCAATTCCAGCAGGTCTTCCGGATATATCGCGGGTACAACAAAAAATCATCGGCGGTTTCGGATCGGAGTTGCGACATCAACTCCAAATCCAAGAACTGCCGATGATCGAAGAGGTAAGTCAGAATCAGGATTCGTCAGCCGTGAACGCCGACGGCGCGTGACTCTCGCCCAATGCTACGTTTTGTTTTGCGCAGTTGGGGTAGCGACGCCACGATCCATAACATTGCACCACACGATCCACCGGACCCACTAGCCAGACATCCAACTTCCTGCGCTGAGTGCGAGCGACGGAGCGAAAACGCTGCCCATGCCAGAGGTGCCGATCAGCGAGAACACGGTTGTTACACAACCAAGAGCGAATTTATGTTCAAGCTTCTGTCTCCAAATGGGTTCCCCTGTATTGGTACTGTCGCCGCCCCCCTGTCTTGTCAAGAGGCGAGCAGTGCCTTGCCGCTGCGGGATGACACCTGTCAGCAGCGATACTTGATTCGTGCCGATGCAACGACGACGGCTGAACTGCAAAACTATGGCAGACTCGCACGCTCGGAATGCATCGGGGATTCAACTTGAACGACCACGGCGACTTGCTGAAGCAATTGCGCATCGAGCGCGATCAGCGCGACGAGGCCTCGACCGGCGCGCGACGCTGGCCGTGGGTCGTGGGTGCGGTGATCGTGCTCGCGCTGATCGTTGCGGGCGTGGCGTTCTACCTGCTGCGCGAGGAAGCCGTGACGGTGCAGACGGCGACCGCGGTCCCGCCGGCCGCCGCAGGCGACAGCGCCGCGGTCTTGCAGGCGACCGGCTACGTGGTCGCGCGGCGCGAGGCTACGGTTTCCGCGCAGATCACCGGCACGCTCACCGAAGTGCTGGTCGAGGAAGGCGAACACGTCAAGAAGGATCAGGTGCTGGCGCGGCTGGAAGACAGCAGCTACAAGGCCGGTCTGGACGCGGCCAAGGCGCAATATGCCGCGGCGCAAGCGCAAGCGGGACAGGCGCAGGCACAATTGATTCAGGCGCAGCACGACGCGCAGCGTCTGGACACGATCGCTGCGCGCGGCTTGGTGTCGAAACAGGCGGCCGAGCAGGCGCGCACTCAGGTCGCGACCGATCGCGCGGCATTGCTGGCCGCGCAGAAGAACGTGCAGGCCGCGGCAGCGCAGGCGAGGTCCGCGCAGGTGAATTTCGATTACTGCACGGTGCGCGCGCCGTTCGACGGCGTGATCACCGACAAGGCCGCGCAGGTAGGCGAAATCGTGTCGCCATTTTCCGCCGGCGGCGGATTCACACGCACCGGCATCGCCACGATCGTCGACATGGATTCGCTCGAAGTTGATGTCGACGTCAACGAATCCTACATCGGCCGCGTGCAGCCGGGCATGCCGGCGGAAGCGGTGCTGGATGCGTATCCGGACTTGAAGATCCCCGCGCACGTGATCGCGATCATCCCCAGCGCCGATCGCAGCAAGGCCACAGTGAAGGTGCGCATCGCGTTCGACAAGAAGGATCCGCGCATCATCCCGGAGATGGGCGTGCGCGTGTCATTCTTGGAGAAACAATCCGGCAACGCGCAGCCGATTCAAGGCGTGCTGGTGCCGAAGGATGTGATCGCGCAGCGCGACGGACACGATGTGGTGTTCGTGGTGGACGGCGATCGCGCGAAGCAGATGCAGGTGACGCTCGGCGGTGATTTCTCCGACATGAAGCAGGTGACATCCGGCCTGAGCGCCGGCGCGCAGGTCGTGAAAGCGCCGCCGGCGGAGTTGAAGGATGGCGAGAAGGTGAAGATCGCCTCGAGCAGCAATCAGTGATTTCGTTCCCGTGTGTGAGCGGGAAAAGGTCAGACGTAGGAGACCGAGATGAACGTAGCCGTCGCAGAAGTGCTGAGCAGCAGTCAGCCGCTGGTGCAGATCCGCAATCTGTCCATGGTGTACGAACGCGGCAAGCAGAAACTCGAGGTGCTGCATCACATCGACCTCGACATCGCGCGCGGCGATTTCTTCGCGCTGATGGGGCCGTCCGGTTCCGGCAAGACTACGCTGCTCAACATGATCGGCGGGCTGGATTCGCCCACCGACGGCTCGATCAGCGTGGACGGCAAGCGCATCGATCAAATGGGCGAGGGCCAGCTCGCGCGCTGGCGCGCGTCCAACGTCGGCTTCGTGTTCCAGTTTTACAACCTGATGCCGGCGTTGTCCGCGCAAAAGAACGTCGAATTGCCGTTGCTGCTAACCAAGTTGTCCTCATCGCAGCGCAAGAAGAACGCGAGCATCGCGCTGCAACTGGTCGGCCTTGCAGACCGCGCTTCGCACAAACCTTCGGAATTGTCCGGCGGACAACAGCAGCGTGTGGCGATCGCACGCGCGATCGTGTCCGACCCGACTTTGCTGGTGTGCGACGAGCCGACCGGCGATCTCGACCGCCAATCGGCGGAGGAAGTGCTGACGCTATTGCAGCGGCTGAATCGCGAGCACGGCAAGACCATCGTGATGGTGACGCACGATCCGAAAGCCGCCGAATACGCGAGTCACACGCTGCATCTGGACAAGGGCACGCTGGTCGAGCAAGCCGTGCTTGCGTGATGCCCCAAGGCATCACGCGCGGCTTGCGAGGGTGAGGCATGGATGCCAATCGGGAGACGCGCCATGGATGGCTACTTGCGAGGACTCTTTCGATGAAATATTTCCACCTGATCTGGGCCGCGCTGATGCGGCGCAAGACCCGCACGATCTTCACCATGCTGTCGGTGCTGGCGGCCTTCCTGTTATTCGGCCTGCTGAATTCGGTGCGCGTGGCGTTCACCTCCGGCAGCCAGAGCGTGGCCGGTGTGGATCGTCTGGTCGTGACCTCGCGCTATTCGATCATCCAGGGCTTGCCCCAGGGCCTGCAGCAGCAGATCGCGGCGATTCCGGGCGTCAAACTCGTCGATCACGCCAACTGGTTCGGCGGCATCTACCAGGATCCCAAGAACTTCGTGCTGAGCTTTTCGGTCGGTCCGCACTACATCGACCTGTTCCCGGAAATCGAACTGCCGCCCGAGCAGCGCCAGGCTTGGGACGCGGACCGCACCGGCGCGGTGGTGGGCGAGGCGCTGGCCGCGCGTTACCACTGGAAGATCGGCGACAAGATTCCGTTGCAATCGACGATCTTCCCGCAAAAGAACGGCGACAAAACCTGGCCGTTCGAGATCGTCGGCATCTTCAAGGAGAACAAGAACGGCGCCAACGGACTCGATCAGCTGTTTCTCTTCCACTGGAAATATTTCGATGAGGCCAATGGCTTCAGCGGTCATGATGTCGGCTGGTACGTGCTGAAACTCGATGATCCCAAGCAGGCCGACCGCGTGGCGCACGCGGTGGATGCGATCTCGGCCAATTCCGATCACGAAACCAGGACGCAAACGGAAAGCGCGTTCAATGCCTCGTTCGCCAAGCAGATCGGCGATATCGGTCTGATCGTCGGCGCCATCATGGCGGCGGTGTTCTTCACCCTGATCCTGCTGACCGGCAACACCATGGCGCAAGCGGTGCGCGAGCGCATCCCGGAACTGGCCGTGCTGAAGACCATCGGTTTCACCGGACGCGGCGTTCTGGCTTTGGTGCTGGGCGAATCGGTATTACTGCTGGTGATCGGCGGCGTGATCGGCATGGCGCTGGCGGCGATTGTCGCGCCTGGGGTCAGCAAGGGCAGCGGAGGCATGGTGCAGTTGCCGCCGGTGGGGATGAGCAACTGGTTGCAGGCGGTGATCGTGATGATCGTGATCGGCATCGTGGTTGGCGCGTTGCCGGCCGTGCGCGCGATGCGCCTGAAGATCGTCGACGCACTGGCCGGCCGCTGAGGAAAACACATCATGAAGAAATTCCTGTTCGGGCTGGGATTGTTCGCGATCGTGATCGCTTGGTTGATCGTATGGACGGCGCTGCCGTGGTTCGTGATCCTCGCGCTGGTGATCGTGCTCGCGCTGTGGCTGGCGTTCACACGCTCGGGTCGGCGCACGTTCTCGGTGATGCGGGTCGGCTTGAGCACATTGACGCAGCGGTTGGGTTCCTCGTCGGTGATCGTGATCGGCATCGCCGGCGTGGTCGGCGTACTGGTGGCGATGCTGGCGATGGGCGAGGGTTTCCAGGCCACTTTGCAGCAGACCGGCAACGACGACACTGCGATCGTGCTGCGCGGCGGTTCGCAGGCGGAACTGAACTCGGTGCTGTCGCGCGACAACATCGACCTAATCGAACAGAAACCCGGCGTCGCGCACGACGCGCAAGGCCATCCCATCGCTTCGGCGGAACTCGGCGTGATCGCCAATCTGCCGAAGAAGCACGATCCGACGGTGGAAGCCAACGTGCCTATCCGCGGCGTGGGCGAGGAGGCCTGGACGCTGCATCCGAACGTGAAGATCATCGATGGCCGCAAGTTCAAGCCCGGTCTGCGCGAACTAGATGTGGGCAAGGGCGCGCAGAGACAATTCGCTGGGCTGGAAATCGGCAAGCAGTTGCGTCTATCCGGTCAGGAATGGACCGTGGTTGGAGCTTTCGCCTCCAACGACGCGTACGAATCGGAACTGTGGGGCGATGCCGAATCCGTGGCCTCGGCCTACCGCCGCGGCGGCAGCCGCCAGTCCGTGACGGTGAAACTCACGCAGCCTTCCGCCTTCGACCAGTTCAAGGCTGCCTTGATGAGCGATCCCACCCTCAAGGTGGATGTCAGCACCACGCGCGATTACTTCAACAAGCAATCGGAACAATTGACCAAGGTGATCCGCGTCGTCGGCATCACCGTCGGCGTGATCATGGCAATCGGCGCGATCTTCGGCGCGCTCAATACGATGTTCGCGGCGGTGGCCACGCGTGCGCGCGAAATCGCGACACTGCGCGCCCTGGGCTTCCGCGGCTCGCCGGTGGTGGTGTCGGTGATGCTGGAGACGATGCTGCTGGCGCTGCTCGGCGGCGTACTCGGCGCGCTGATCGTGTGGCTGATCTTCAACAACTACACCGCTTCCACTCTCGGCAGCAATTTCAGCCAGGTGGTGTTCCAGTTCCGCGTCACACCGCAACTGCTGTGGACCGGCATCAAATGGGCGCTGGCGATCGGCTTCATCGGCGGATTGTTCCCGGCCGTGCGCGCCGCGCGCTTGCCGGTGACGACGGCACTGAGGGAGCTTTGACTTTTCTTTTGGCGAGTATCCATCCTTGGAGCGCCTTCAAGTCAACGTCCCTGCTTTCTCCTCAATTGACGCACGCGATGCCATTCAAGGCATCGCGTTAGCGCGTCAACTTCGACCACGGCACGAAAATCGCCGCCAGGATCGCAATGAATAGCGCCCATTTGGTCGCGTAATAGAGTGTGCGGTTGCGCTGCTTCAACGCCTTGCCCACGCGGCGGATCGCGTAGAAGTACTTGAACACGCGATTGATGCCACCGGTGCGGTCGCCTTCCATGTTGGGCGCGGAGCCGCCCGCGAGCAGCGTGCGCGCGACGAAGCGGTTCAACGCCTGCGCCCAGCGGTATTTCATCGGCCGCTCGACGTCGCAAAAAAGAATGATCCGGTTCTGGTCGGTTTCGTTTGCGGCCCAGTGGATGTAGGTCTCGTCGAACAGCACGCCCTGACCGTCGCGCCAACTGTAGGGCTGGTCGTCGACCCGGATCCAGCAACGGTCGTCGTTGGGCGTGATCAATCCCAGGTGATAACGCAGTGAACCGGCGTAAGGATCGCGGTGCTTGCCCAAGCGCGAGCCCGGCGGCAGTTCCGCGAACATCGCCGCCTTCACATGCGGCGCGTCATGCAGTAGTTGCACCGTCCGCGGGCACAGTTGCAATGCGGACGGATGTGGTGCGTCGTCGTACCACTTCAGATAGAAGCGCTTCCAGCCGGTGCGGAAGAAGGAGTGGAAACCGGCATCGTCGTGCTTGTCGGAAGCCTTGATGTGGCTGGCCTGCGACAGCGCGACAGCCTCGTCGCGGATGGTCTGCCAGTGGCTGCGCAATTTCTCCAGTTCGGGGAAATCGGCAGGTTGCAGATACGGTGTGCGCGCCACGCGCGAGAACGCGTACATCAATATGTTGATGGGCGCCATGAAAGTGGAGTGATCGGTGATCTGGCGCGCGAAGCCATGCCGCACGCGGCCGCGCAGGTGCACGTAGATCGCGCAGGCGATCAGGATTGCGAGGATGATCCACTTGGTCATGGGAGCAATATGAAACGGCGCGGTTCATATTCTAGCGCCATCGCGATTTCGCTTCCTCACACCGCCTCCGGTTGCGAGCGCAAGCGCGCAACGGTGATCAGCCCTACGCCGATCAGGATCACGGCCATGCCGATGAGCTCCAGGACGCCGACGCGCTCGCCGGCGAGCAGCATGCCGATCAGCACCGCCACCGGCGGATTGACGTAGGCGTAACTGGCCGACAGCGCCGGCCGCACCGTCTTGAGCAGGAACAGGTACGCGGTGAAGGCGATGATCGAACCGAACACGGCGAGATACGCCAAGGCCAGTATGGATGTCAGCGGCACATGCGTGGGAAAACGTTCCCCGGAGATCACCGCCATCAAGCCCAATGCGATGGAGGCGCATAACATCTGCGCCGCGACGTTCATCGGGCCTTTCGGCATGTCCTGATGTCGGCTCCAGATCGAACCGAATGCCCACGACGCGGTGGCGACCAGTAACGCACCAGCGGCCCATGGCGAAGCGCGCAAGCCCCCGCTGCTGTTCAATACCACCACGCCGACGAAGCCCACGATCAATCCGGCGATTTCCGCGCGGCGCAATCGCTCGCGATAGAACACCAGCAGAACCGCGACGAACAGCGGCTCCGCCGCGATCGCCACAGCCGCCACGCCCGAGGCGACGTAGCGCTCGGCGAAGCAGACCATGCCGTTGCCGAACCCAAGCAGCAGCACGCCGGTGATGGCGGCGTTGCGCCATTGCAATGTCGTCGGCGGGGACGCGCCGCACAGGCGCAACCAGGCGTACATCACAACACCCGCGGCGGCGAAGCGAAACGCGGCCAGCACGAAGGGAGGAAAGCCGGTGAGCGCGATGCGGATACCGAGATACGTCGAACCCCACACGAGGTACACGACGATCAGCGCCAGCGGCACCAGCCAGCGGCGCTCGCTCACATTCGTTGCAGCGATGGGAAGCGTGGTGTCGTTCATTGGTGAATTTTACGCGGCGCGGCATGACGGAAATACCGCCGTCGTCATGACATTTTTGCTGTGCAGTGTTGAAACGGATTCAGCGCGTAGGGTGCCGCTCGCGCTCCCGTTTCAACAACTGTTGCTTGCGCGCCACGCCCCAGCGCCAGCCACCGGGCGTGCCGTCCTCTCGCACCACGCGATGGCAGGGCACGATCAGGGCGAGACGATTGGAACCGCAGGCACGGCCGACCGCGCGCGCGGCTCTCGGCGCGCCGATTTCGCGCGCGATTTCGCCGTAGCTGCGTGTTTTGCCCGCTGGGATGCGCGTCAGCGCGTCCCACACGCGCCATTGGAACGCGGTGGCGGCGACATCCAGCGGCGGCAAGGGTTGCGCATCGTCTTCGCCGCTTTCGAATTGCCGCGCGATGCGCAGCACCACCGCAGACAGCCCTTCGTCCCGGCCCGCATCCACGCGCGTGATGCGCGCACGCGGAAATTCCTCGCGCAGTTCGCCCAGCAGTTCAGAATCCTCGCCGCCGATCTTCACCGCGCACAGTCCGCGTTCGGTCGCCGCGATCAACACGCGCCCCAGCGGACATGCCATCGTGGTGTAACGGATCGCGACCCCCGGGTCGCCTTTACGATAACTCGCCGGTGACATGCCCAGTAGCCGATCGGTATTTTCGTACACACGGCTGCCCGATCCGAAACCCGCGTCGAAAATCGCGTCGGTGATGTGGGCACCTCGCCGCAGCGCGCGCTTGAATTCGCCGAAGCGTCGCGCGCGGAGATACTCGGCCGGTGAGATGCCGTATACGCGACGAAAGACGCGCTGCAGATGGCTGGGCGACAGCCCGACCTCGTTTGCAAGTTCGTTCAACCCCGGCGTGGGTTCGCGATCGTCCAGGATCGCGCGGGCGCGTGCGACGGCGGCGGCAGTGCGGGTGTTGCGGTTCGTTTTCATGTCCATGCCGTGATGCTATGCCGCACGTCCCTGCGCGAACATCCGATTCTTGCGCGATGTGGCAAGATGGGGCCTCGATGAACGCGAACGACACCCGCCGCGCGCCGCTGTGCCGCCTCGCTGACATTCCCGATGGCGGCGTGCTGGGCCTGGATCCGGCTGAGCCCGACAGCGATGGCCTGATCCTGATGCGCACCGGCGATCAGGTGCGCGCATGGTGGAACGTCTGCCCGCATACCGGCCGGCGCATGGATTACGCGCCCAACCTGTTCCTGTTCAAGGACGGGCTGCTCACCTGCGCGGTGCACGGCGCAACTTTCGCGTTGGCGCAGAATGGTTTGTGCGTGCACGGGCCGTGCCGCGGGGAATCGCTCACGGCCGTGCCGCTGCGCGTGAGCGAAGGGCAGGTCTGGCGCGGGTAACGTCAATGCCGTGCACCGGCGTCGCGCAGCACGCGGCGCAGGTGATTGAGCAGCACGTCGGAGAAGATGTTGACGCCGACGCCCGCCGACAGCAGCGGCAGCAGGTACAACGCCAGCGAGAATTCCGAAGCGAACACCTTGTCGTCCAGCAGCGATGGCGTGGCGCGGGCCGCGGTTCCAAGATGACGCAACAGAAAGACGTCGAGTGCCGAAAGCAGGATCAGCGCCAGCGCGAACAGCAGCACCGTGTAGCGGGAAATGCGCCGGATCGAGAGCAGCGCAAAATAGATCGCCACCGGCAGGATCAGCGACGCCAGCAGCAGCAGCCAGAATTCGAAATGGATGAAGACGCTGTCGTTCATGGCGCCTCTGCTTTGGAGAACCGTTCGTAATGGTGCTTCGACAAGCCCAGCACAGCGTACGTTGCGCGCACCGAACCACGAACCGACAAGCCCTCCGCATCAAACCGCCGCAAACGCCTCGCGCGTCAGATTCAGCGGCTCGCCATGCGTGCAGACCACGTCGTCCTCGATGCGGATGCCGCCGTACTTGCGGAAGGCATCGACCTTGCTCCAGTTCACCTCGCGCGCGGCGGGTTTGCCACGCAATTCGTCCAGCAGCATGTCGATGAAATACACGCCCGGCTCGATCGTCGTGACCATGCCGGGTTGCAGTGTGCGCGTCAGACGCAGGTACGGATGTCCTTCGGGTTTTGCGATCGTGCCGCCATGTTCGTCGCGTTGGAAGCCGGCAACATCGTGCACCTGCAGGCCGATCAGATGGCCGAGACCGTGCGGAAAGAACGTGCTGCTGATGCCGTTTTGCACCGCTGCCTCCGCGCTGCAAGTGATAAAGCCCTGCTCTCGCATCGCCTGCATCAACACATGATGCGCGTGCACGTGCAGTTCGGGATAACTCTGGCCTGCGCGCACTTTTGCACAGAAACTCTGCTGCGCGCTTTCGACCGCGTCGATCAGCGACTGGAATTCGCCCGCATCCGCCGCGGCCCAAGTGCGGGTAATGTCTGAGTTGTAGCCGTGGAACTGGCCGCCCGCGTCGATCAGGAACGAATGCGCGTGCACGGGCGGATTGCGGTCGAAGTGCGTGTAATGCAAAACCGCACCATGGCGATCCAGCGCGATGATGTTGTCGTAGGGCAATTGGTGTTCGGCCAGGTGCGTGGCGGCGAGATAAGCGATGTGGATTTCGAATTCGGAAGCCCCGTCGCGGAACGCCTTTTCCGCCGCGCGATGCCCGCGCGCGCCGATGCGGCTGGCCACGCGCATCATCGCGATTTCGTAATCGGTCTTGAATGAGCGCTGCCAGTGCAGACAATCCATCAAGGCTTGCGGATTGTCCGGCGCATAGCCCTCCAACGCCGCGGTCGCATCGCCGACGATCGCGCAACGCGCGGGATCTTTCGGCAGAAGCGCGCGCGCTGCATCCGGTTCGCGAACCGTGAAGATATCGAAATGTTCCACCCAGTAACCTGCGGGCGCGGCCGGCACAACGTGCCAGTAATCTCGCGGCTGCAGGAAGATCAGTTTCGGTTTCGCGCCCGGCGTGAACACGATCCAGCTTCCCGGCGCATCGCCTAGCGGCAGCCAGTGCACGAAATGCGGATTGGCGCGGAACGGGTAATGCGAATCGTCCAGAAAACGCAGGATCGGCCGGCCTGCCGCGATCACCAGATGATCGCGCTGCGCCAATCGCAATGCGGCTTCGGAACGGCGCTTCAACTCGGCCAGATGCGAAGGATAGAGCCCGGCGAGATTGTCTTGCGGCGCGGCGGTCATGGCGGTCCTGGCTGCGGAAAGCTCAATGGTGCCGCGATTGGCGGCCGGCTGCAAAAACCGCGTCCCGCTGCGCCGGGATCATTGGCAACGCGAGCCGGTATCTTCGCTAATGCTGATCGCCGCTGGCTTAGAGCGCGATAACTGCGCACGCGGCGATGGCGATGGCAAGAAGGCGTTTGCCGGAAATCACGCCTCACTCTTCCGGCCGTTCCAGCCATTCGTTCAACACCGCGGTATCGTCATCCGACAGCGCGATGATGCGCAGCCCGGCCCAATGCTGGCCGGGCACGGCGGCGGGTTCGCTCCATTGCTCGTGCACGCCGGCTTCCAGCACGCGCAATTTGCCGTTGCGGTCCGGCAACTGGAACCGCAACTGATACAGCGCGTCGTCGGTGAGCTTGCGGCGGCCGATCAGCATCATGCCGTCGCGCGACAGATTGCCGATGCGGCCAAGGTTCTCGCCTGTCATCGCGTCGCTCACTTCGATCGGATCGATGGCGCGTTTGCGCAGCGCGCGGCGTTGTTCGGATGGGGTCATGGCGTGGCTCCTGCGATCTTCGGCGCCCTGCCGCCGAACTGCTTCAGGCCCGAGATCAGCGCATTCCATGCACGGTCGATCAATGATTCTTCCTGTTGCGGCACCAGTCGCGCCTGCCCCAGCACCATCAGGCGCGCGACCTGTTCCAGCTTGCGCTCCGGCGCGGCTGCGCCGCGCGCGTTGACGAACAGGCAGCGGTGGGTTGCAGGCGCGTACCACGCCAGTTTGCGCTGCACGCGTTGCCCCTGCTGATTGATGGTGAATTCGAACCACGTGCCGAACGGCAATGTCTTGAGTCGCGCCAGCGCGTGCTGCTCTTCGGTGCTCGGCGGCGTCAACAGCGCAGGCTCGCTTTCCGCTTTCGCTGCGGGCGTCTCGTCCTCACCCAGCCGCTGGCGCGTCTTCAACCGCACGGCGAGTTCTGTTTGCGTCGGCGCTTCCGCATTTGGCGCCGGCTGTACCGGAAGGTCGAGCACACGGCGGGCGAGTTGCGCGGCTTCCGCGCCCTGCAAGCCGACCTGCGCGAGACCGTCTTCCAGCTCCACGCACAGTCGTTCGTTGTCGCGCTCTTTGGCGTCGCGAAGCAGTTCGTCGGCGGCGGCGAGGCGGCGATGGAACGCCTCGCTGTCTTCGCCATGACGAAGAATGGCCAGGGCCAGCGCGTCGCACCAGGCCTGTTCCAGCAGCGCGCGGGTCAGCGGCGCCACCTTCCTGCCCGCCAGACGTTCGCCGATCGCGCTCGATGCCTGCGCGCGCGCCTGCTCCAGGCGGTTGCGGCCCTGCGCGGCTTCGAGTTGACGGCGCTCGGCGATTTCCGCGCGGCGGCGCAGCGCGTTGACGTGCGCATCCAGTTCGTCGACGAGACGTTCCAGCAGCGAGATATCGCCAGTGAATTCGTTGAGCACGCGATCCACTGCGCGTTGCAGCTTGTCCGACAACACGGTGTCGGTTTCACCGTCGCTGGAATCGAGCCACAGATTCGCGGTTTCGGCCACGGTATTGAGCAGTCGCCGCGCCGGATGCGCGCGACGCGTGAAGAAGCTGCGGTCGGCCAGCGCGACGCGCAGCAATGGCGCCTGCAGACGCGCCAGCAGCTGCTGCGCCGTACCGCCGCTGCGGGTCTCATCCAGCAAACGGTCGAACAGCAGCGAAACCAGTTCCAGCACGTCACGGTGTTCGGGCGCGAACTGCGGGGCGCGGCCGTCCGGTGCGTAGCGGCGCAATTCCGCCAGCATGTCCTGCCGCAGATGCTGCACGGTGCGCTGCACGCCGCGACCACCCAATTGCACCGGCATGGGGGGCTTCGCTTGCAGCGCGGCCAACACCGACTGCAATTCCTCACCCGAAGCGACGTAGCCGGTGGGGGCTTCCTCTTGCCGCTCGTGCATCGAGGCGCGGCGTTGTTCCAGCAGCTCACGCAGATTGCCGAGCGCCGCGTCCGCCGCGGCTTGCGGCGAAGGCGGTGGGGGGGGTTCGATTTTGGCCTTTGCTTCGGCATCGCGCTTGCGCGACTGCGCTTCTACGTTGCGCTTGGGCAGATAGGTACGCAGATTCGGCAGGATGCCGTGCGCGATCAGGTGTTCGTTCAGACCGCCGTACAGCGGTTCGGAAACAGCCAGCACGCGGCGGTCGCACAGGCGATAGAACAAGATGCGATGCTCGCGCGGCAGACCCATGTGCATCGCGATTTCTCGCAGACCGTGCACCAGCGCGTGCGGTCCGAGTGGCAGCGCTTCGGCGTCGAGCAACGGCGAGGCCGCCAGCACGCCGTAACGGTGGCCGAGTTCGAACAAGGTCTGGCTGACGTGCAGGTCCGCGCGCGTGGCGATGTCGTCCAGCGTCATCGCCTCGTCGAATTCGTCGTGATCGACCAGCGTCAGATCGATACGCGCATCCGCCTTGCGCACCTGCGGCAGGCCGAGCGCGGCCAGCCGCGCCTCCAGCATCAGCAGCAGGCGCGGTGCGGCATCCGCGCGCGTACGCTTGACCTCGCGCAGGCTCTCCATCGCGACCTGCTGTTCGGCGCTGTTGCGCGACTGCTCGGCGGACTTGAAAAGCTGTTGTTCGAGTTCGGTGAGGCTGGCGCGCAGTGTGGGTTCGATGCGCGCGCCGCATTCGGCGAGCTGCTCTTCGAGCAGGCTGCGCACGCGCGCCGGCAAATCGGCGCGCTCTGCGAGCGTCTGCGGCGTACGGTCGGCTGGCATTGTTCCCCCCTGCGGCGAAGCATCGCCGCGGGTGCGATTCTATGCCAGCGTACATTGGCAAGCCATGGGCACGTCGCAAATGAAAAGAATCGCTGCGAACTCGCGTTGCTTTAACGCAAGCAGTCATCCCGGGAGCGCTTTCCAGCCCGCACATGCCTGTGCGGGCGTCCGTCGGCGCGAGATGCGATGACTCACGCCATCCATGGGGCTCGCCCTCGGCCAGCTTGCTGTTCGCGCGCGTTCAAGACGCGCGCAGTCGAGGCATCTCGCGAAAGTCCCGGCTCATCCATGCGGGGACCATGCCAGCTCGATCCATCCCGAGCGCCCGGGCGTGTTGTAGCCGCGGATCAGCGAATAAGTGCGATCGGCGAGATTCTCGGCACGCAGGTGCAGTTGCCATGCGCGCGAAAGGACGATGTTCATGCGCGCGTTGATCAGCCCGTAACCGGGCAGCGGACCGCCGAGGTCCGGACGCGGACCTTCGGCGTACAACTCGAGAGCGGCATTCAATCGGTCGTTGAAAATCCGCGTAAGCGCGACATCGCCCTTGCGCGACGCGCGGCGCAGCAGGTGTTCGCCGGTTTGGGGGTCGCGCGCATTTTGCCAAGTCGCATTGCCGTCGACACGCCAACCGTCGCGCTGCCAGTGGGTTTCCAATTCCACACCGTCGATGCGCGCGCGTTCGGTGTTCTCGGCCTGGAACAGCGGGCCGGTGAAATCGATCAGATCGTCGATATCGGTGTGATAGGCGGCGAGTTTCAGCGAGAAATCACCGGCTGGCGTCCACTCCGCGCCGATTTCGCTGGTGCGCGAGCGTTCCGGGCGCAGCTCCGGGTTGCCCGCGAACAAACCGCCGTAGCCGGGCGAGAACTGCTCGTTCAAGCTCGGCGCACGAAAGCCCTGGCCGAAACTTGCGGTGATCCGCAGTGCAGGCGCGACGCGCCAGCCGAGCGCGCCGGACGCGGTCGTCGCACCGCCGAACACGCTGTTGTGGTCGTGGCGCGCCGCGACTTCCCAATCGAAGGTTTGCAGATGTCCGCTCCAGCCGCCGAACAGAGCGGTGTTGTCGCGGCTTTGATCGAATACATCCGAGTTCGCGAAAGTGTCCACGTTCTCGCCGCTTTCGTGCACGCGTTCTATGCCGGCGGTGAGCGTTTGATGCTCATCCAGCGTAAAGATGTTCAACCACGTCGCGCTCTGCCGGCGCGAGCGGAACAGTTCGAAGAAATCGGGCGTGTTCAAATCGTCACGCGCGCTGCCGAGGCTGAGTTTCTGGAACCAGCGGTCCGTGACATCGCCGGCCAGCGCCGCGCCGAGATCCTGCTCGATCGTGTGCGACACACCCTGATCGAATTCGTTGACCGAATCGCTGTAAAGCGTGTTGGCGGACAGCGTCTGTGTGCCGAGCTTGACCTCGCCGGTGGCTGCGAGATTGCGGTTGCGCAAACCGTCGTCGTCGGGGTCGTAGGAGAAACCCTCCGGATTCTGCGCGGAAAATCCCCGCACGTGGCGGATGCCGGCCAGCACGCTGAAACCGCCCCGATCGTTCCAGTCGCCGATGCCGGTGCTGAGCGATGCGTCGTCATAGCTGCCGTACTGCACAGCGGCGGCCGGACCGCTCAATTTGCGCGTGAACACCTGCACCACGCCGCCGATCGCATCCGAACCCCAGTACGCCGCACGCGGGCCGCGCACGATCTCGATACGCTCGATCGCATCCAGCGGCAGCAGCGAAAAGTCCACACCGCCCGTGCCGGTGGAAGCAATGCGTACGCCGTCCACCAGCACCAGCACGTGATTGGAATTGCTGCCGCGCAGGAACAGCGAGGTCTGTTCGCCAGGGCCGCCGCTGCGCGCGACATCCACCCCAGCTTGCGTGCGCAGCAGATCGTAGAGGTCGGCCGCGCCGCTGGCGTCGATGTCTGCGCGCGTGATCACCGTGACGTCGGCGAGCGACGCATCGACCGTCTGCGCCTGGCGCGTGGCAGTCACTTGCACAGTGGGTTCGTCGACGACGTTCTGATCGTCCTGCGCATGCGCGCAGAAACTCGCCGCGCAAAGCGCGGCAAACAGCAAGAGGCTTCTTTTCATCATCATTCTCCGTTCGCACACCCGCGTGGAGCGCGACGGAGAACGAGGGCAGGAGGGCTCAGCGGCCGTCCGGCCGCCGCCCGCCGCAGCGCCTGTCGATGGTGCGTTCGCGCGCACCGTTTGCAGGCCGGTCTCCGGGCTTGCGAGCGGGTCCCTTGCGGAACCCGGATCGGATCGCCTTCCCGCGCTCGCGCGCAGTGGCTTCGATGATCCGATGTAACTCGCCTACCGTTGCGGGGGCAGCTCTGGCTTCAACCAGATTCCCGTTTCATCCCCCCTCTTGCAGTCACGATTTGGTTTCGCCAAAGCGAAAGGGATGCGCGACTGCAAGTGGTCGGACACCTGCGAGGCGCGAGTCTAGGTGCTCGCATCGAACGGATCAAGATTGCCTCCCGCAATGCAGGAGCGAGTGTGCTCGCACCGAATGCATGGCGGCATCTCTGTAATTACAAGCATGCCGGGTTGCCGGCGCGCGGGCTCCTACTGCAAGGCATTTCATCCCGTGCGTCTGCCCAAAACATACCGCCAGATGAAAAACACCGGCAGCCCTGCGATCGTCAGCAATGCGCCTTTGCCGGCATCGCCCGGATGCTGCCAGATGGTCACGGCCGCTATCCACACCACCGCGGCGAGGAACAGCAGCGGCAGGAACGGGTACCACGGTGTGCGGAAGGGCGCGGCTTCCGCCGAACGCATGCTGCGATACCAGAACAGCGTGGCGATCACCGCGGCCATGCCCACCCAGTCAACCACCGTGGAGAAATTCACCAGCCAGGTGAAGTTGTCGCCGACCAGCACCAGCACGCAGGCCCAGCCCGCCAGCATCATCAGTGCGACGTTGGGTGATCGCCAGCGCGGATGCAGCCGGCCGGCCACGCGGAAGAACACGCCGTCCGCGCCCATCACCTGGAACACGCGCGAGGCGCCCATCAGCGAGATGTTGCAGAAGCCGAGCGTCGAAATCGCGATGCCGACTGCGATCGCGCGCGCGCCGGGTTCGCCCAATGCGTGGCGCATCACATCCGCCGCAGGCGCCTTGCTGGCGGCGAGGCCTGCATGCCCCAGCACCGCGAGATACGCGAGGTTCGCGAGGATGTAGCACGCGGCCACCAGCAACATGCCATAGATCAGCGAACGCGGCAGATTGCGCTGAGGGTCGCGGATCTCGCCCGCGATGTCGTTGACGTAATACCAGCCGCCGTAGGAGAACAGCACCGGCATCAACGCCCCGCCCAGCGCGATCGGATTGATCGGCGGAGGCGGCGCAGCCGGTGGCGGCGCGCCGCGCACCAGCAATCCCGCCACGATCAGCGCGGAAATCGCCAGCAGCTTCAGCACCGTCAGAATATTCTGCGTCAATGATCCGGCGCGGATGCCGAACCAGTTGATGCCGGCGAGAAACACGATGGTGCCGACGGCCCAAGGCCCCGGATTGTTGACGGTGTAACCTAGCGCCGCGCTCGCGTATTCCACGAACGCGATGGCGACCGCAGCGATCGACCCGGAATGATTGGCGACCAGCAGACTCCAGCCGTACAGAAAGGCGATCAGCAAGCCGAACGATTCACGCAGATAGACGTAGCCGCCGCCCGCCTGCGGCCGCCGCGCGCCCAGTTCCGCATAGCACAGCGCGCCGATCAGCGCGATCACGCCGCCGATCACCCAGGCCAGCAGTTGTTCCATGCTGGAGCCGGTCTGCTGCGCGATCGAAGAAGGCGTCTTGAAGATGCCCGAGCCGATCACGCCGCCGACCACCACCATTGCCGCCGACCAAGGACCCACACGGCGCGCGTAGGTCACGTGCGTCGCCGTTTGCGCGGTGGTGGCGAGATCGTTGTCCGCTGCACTCATCTTCGACTCCGCGCCCTCACTGCGGGGATACGAGCATGACGGCGCTGCGCTGCGCTGTCGAGATGCGCAGGACCGCCCGCACATGTCGTGCGCCGCGGCGGCGAGTGGAAACTGGTGGCGATGGAGGAGGTCACGTTGCCCATGCCGCCGCCGAAGCTGGACGGGCCAGGATTGAACCTGGCCGACTAGGCTTCAGATGCTTCAGCAACGGCTACGAGCGAAGAAAATATGAGCCGACAAGGACTAAAACAGAAAGCAAAAACAGCACGGAGAGCCGACGAAGCCAGCGCCAATAGATGACGGGTTCGCGCGACCTGAGGATTTTGCCTTGGTTTGTTGGGAGGACGCCGGTAAGAAGAACGAAGGCAAGAAAGAAAGCCAGCACAAGCGCCGCTGCCGCAAGAGGCCAACTGTGCTCCAGGTGGAGAACGAAGATACCCACAAGCAGAATCTGCCCTGGAAACTCTAACTTTTGAGTTAACCGACTGCGCCCCGCGTGCACAACAGTCTAGCGCGACCGACCCGCACCGGTCCGCTCGATCGAATCAGCGGTGTGGGCACCCGGGCCAGCAACAAGGCCGCCGCATCCCCTTCCGCATCTTATCGATGCCGACCGCGATGCGACGTGTTCTGGTTGCTTCTTGCTTGGGGGAGGTGACCCAGCAGATCCACTCGTTTCGCGCCAGTGGAGTGATAGCAGTCCAAAGGGCGGCCACTGTGTCATCAAGCTCGATGGCTTCTCGGAAATCAGTGGGCAGCGGATGGACGGTGCCACCCTCAAGCTTTTGCGCCTTCGCGGATGTTGCCATTGGACCCTAACGCTTAAGCTAAGCGGCCGCTGCCGCGATGAGGTGTGATCAAACCATGCATACCCGCAGCCGTCCGCTTGAGCGAATAGTTAGGCGGCAATTTGCCAACCCGGGAAAACAAGCACAGCCGGATGGCAGCGTAACGCACTGGCGAGCATTTTGGCGCGCTCGACACCGAGATTAATGCGGCCCGTTTCAATGCCGGAGATGGTCGTTTGAGGAATGCCACAGAGCTCCGAAAGCTGGCTTTGGCTGAGACCCTGTAGCTCACGGATGATGCGCACAGACTCGCCCGGCGAGACGTCAACACGCTTCTTTGCAGGAATGAAATTTCGCATGCTCATGCCTTCCGGTAGTCGTGGGGCGTTACGCGCACGACGCGAACTAGAAAAGTGTCTGCGACAACGCTGTAGATGACACGCCATTGCTCATTGAGCCGAGACGAGCGAAAGCCTTTCCACTCACCCGAAAGCGCCTCATCGCGAAAGCCTTTGATAGCGCGAAGACCGGTCGGACCAGAGAGCATGACGATGTCTTTCCACTTCTCGTAGCGCTTCAGAATTTCGACTGGAACGCGCGCAGACGAAAGTTCCTTGTCGACTGTGCGGTGTTCCTCGATGCGCCACATACCATATTGTGTCAAGTACAAAAATATACTGTCAAGCGCGACGCCTGGCGCCCAACGCCCGAGTTAAGCCGCGTACCAAGCCGCAGCGATTGGGACGTCGGCTTGAACGAATTGTCAGGCGCCACCCGCGATTGGCTCACCGCCGCTCCTCCAGTAAGCCAACCAGATTGCCATCTTCGTCACGTAGGAACCCAATCCATAACTCATGGTCTGGCATCTTTGCGGTGAGCTGTGGCGCCCGCTCGTTTGTGGCGCCGCGTGCAATAAAAGCCGAGTGCGTGGCGTCAACGTCCGACACCTTGAAATAAAGGATGGAATTTGGCTCTCTCTCTTTTCGATTCCGCGTCCCGTGGGGTTTCCATGCTCGTTGAACGCAACCGATAAGGGCGCTTCGATAAGCAGGTTGAGCGGCCTGTCATCGGAGGCGACAACCGCCAGCAGCCTTGCCTTGAGTTGCGAAAAGGAAACCTCGTCGGGTTCTCCATTTCCAAGCAGTAGCCCGCAACTCTTCGCTTTCTCGGCGAAGCCGAGATCAACGAACACCCACTCACCCGAGTGTCGATTGGCTTCGGCGGCAGTTCCGGCGCGGATCATTGTTGGCGGCTAACGCCTGAGTTAAGCGGCGTGCGGTACGCACGTCCGCTTGAACGAATTGTTAGGTGCCAACCCGGACAGCGACACCCGTTGACTCATCGTACTCCCAGAACTCCACGCCAGCGGGCACGAGATGCCCGCATGTACGCAGGTAGTAGCTGGTGAGGCTTTCACCAGTGCCACGGCGAAGGTCTTTGAGCACGAACATGATCTTTCTGTACTCGGATGGTGCGGCATGGAAGTAGTACATAGCCTCATTCCAAACCGTCAGTTTTGCGCTTGGAATGTTGTGACCGGACGTCCAGCGGTGAGACTTACACTCGACTAGAACCTTCTGCGAAGAACAGCCCAAGTCAAAGGCGTGTGACTTCTTTGCGACACCGATGCCGATCTCCACGACGTGGCACGACTGCAAGTGGATACCTTGAAGTGCAAAGAATCGCTGCGCGACCAGCTCGAACTCGCGGCCAACGTGAGCGTTTGATCTGGAACCTACACGTTGAAACGGCTTATCCATTGGCACCTAACGCCCGAATTCAGCGGCGCGCGCAGCGCGTCCGCTGGAATGAATAGTTAGACAACATTACTTGGCCGCCTGATAGTGCAAAGTGACCGAGTGCGTGCTGGGTGCTGGCTGGCTCCGTGGAACCGTTGGATACGACAGTTGCCCAGCATATGACACCAACACGCTTTGCGAAGACAGCCAACGCAACTTGAGCGATGTAGGACACTCGAACCATTGCACGCTATGCGAACACCTAGCCGTTTGTTTGTTGAAGCTACCTGCCGGCACCACGTCAGTGCAAATAAGACAAAACCCGGCGGCTCCGCCGCCTGAATCCGCATACGCGATAGCGTCCATGGAGCCATCGGGCGATGGCACGGACTCCGTGACCGTGATGTCATGCTTGGAACTGCAACACGCGAGAAGCAGCGTAGCCACAATGAGCGCAATGTTTCTCATGTTGTCTAACACCTGAATTTAGCGGCGCGAAGCCGCGTAGCGGATGAGCGTCCGCTGGAATGAGTTGTTAGGGCGCATTGGCCCTTCCCGGAATTGCGTTGCGTATGAGCTTACGAGCACCGCGAAGCAAAAGCACCAGTGCAAGAACCAACAACGTGGTAAGAAGCCCACCGAGAAAGAAATGCTGCGTGTGAACCATTGCAGTTATTGCAACAACACCATTGCCGATGAGGATGGTGGCCAAAATGATCGCAACAGCGGCAGCCTGTTTCGGACCTAGACTCGAGCGACCAGAATTAGTCATGCTTTTTGCGGCCTAACGCC